>Ga0268276_1000037_pt1 | contig 151084 bp, 124 predicted proteins | sample saktaG_4_FD_190145 | JGI IMG/M metagenome (GOLD analysis project Ga0268276, IMG submission 190145) | Saline water microbial communities from Sakinaw Lake, British Columbia, Canada - sak_2010_1_5_45m | ecosystem: Environmental > Aquatic > Non-marine Saline and Alkaline > Saline ... | reverse complement strand
CGTCATAAAAAGCAAGACGTATGGCGCCATGAGGACGTAGTTGTGCTTATTTTTTTTAATTTCTTTCCATAAAAGTTGACGCTTAGTCAATCTTTTTATGTCAATGGCTTTATCCACAGTACTCCTCCTAATCTAATCCGAATTCACGTCGTTTTTTAGCTATCTCGTCATTAATCACTTGCACATAATCATAAATTGTCTCTCTAGGATTAGAGCTTTCCTCTAAAACAAGTCTAAATGCATTATCTAAATGTCTACCCGTCATATAACCACCAGGTACTTCTGGAATCCCACGGACCCAGTCCCATTGATCATTTAATTTTTGATATTCTTTTACTGTCCATGGCAATTGAGAAAGCGCATCAACATTTGCTGTAGGATATCTAGCTGCTGCACCTAAAATACCTTCCATCTCACGTCCAAATTGAACTTGAGTTTCGGTTTTGGTCCACCATTTCAAATATTCCCATGATGCATCTTTATGCTTGGATTGATCCATAATCATAATGCCGGTACCCGAAGATACAGTTTCTCTTCTGATTGATTCGTTTCCAAACTCATCAGTAGTGACTGTTCCTGGTACGGGAAGAAAATCCCATTTTCCCCTGATTTCAGGAGCAAATACACTCAGTGTATTATAGACATTGTAATAAGTGATACCAATTGGCATTTGTCCACTTCTAAAGCGATTGACAAAGTTAGCTTCTACAGGGAATGAATAATCTGTATAAAACTGTGTCCATTGTTCAAATATTTGAGGTCCAAGTCCTTCATTAAATCCACTTTCGGTATCATCATTGAGATAAAATTGTCCATCGTTCTGATAAAACATGGTGGAAAAAATAGGATTTGGAGGTAAGTTGACAACACTACCTTGTGTAATTGGTATTGGTAAATAGAACTCTAAGTTATGTTTTTGTAAATCGGGGATCATCCCAATAACATCATCCCAAGTATCAGGAGGTGTTAGCCCGATTTCTTCAAAGATATCAGTTCGATAAAACATCATTAAGAAAATTTGTTGTTCAGGAAGTGCAAATGATCCATTTAAATACTGGTAAGGAACCATTGCACTATCTTTAAATCGAGGTGTGATATCATCAAAATCAGCAAATTGAGATAAATCATAGACAGCATTTCTCATTGCATAATTGACAGGAATATTGTTGCCAACACCCATAGCAACATCAGGGCCTTCTCCTGCAAGTGTTGCCGGTAATAAAACAGCACCATTCACAAGTTTTAAATCAACTTGAACTCCTGTTTCTCTAGTAAATGATTCATCAATTAATTTGCGAAGAACATTTGCCTGATCTTTACCTATGGATAACCATACTTCTATGGTTTCACCTGAACCAGAAGCATCTGTCTTACCTATTGATGTATAGTCAATTATAAATGTGGCAAAAAAAGCACGCATATTAAAAATTAATTTCTTAAAGAATGTTGCCCTACTCTGAGGTAAAATCTCAGTGGGATCATGAAGCATAAAATAATCAATTTCAAGTGGTTGAGAACTTAACAAAATAACAAGAGTTCCTAAAGACGATATATTTGAATTATAGGTCGTAAGATTTTTATGTATCTCTCTTGGTTTTTCTATGAAATCATCTAATTGTAAAATAACTGTATCCAAAATACCTGTTTTTTCACTTTTTGAACCAGAAATATCGATGATACTCTCTCTAACATTACTCAGATTATCCCTTTCTTCGATCAATCTGCCAACAAGATTTTCAACTCTTTCTTGTAGTTGATAGTCTCTATATTGATCTGGTTCAGGACCTGTGTATACCAATATTTCGCGATAAAGCTTATTCAAATTTGATATAGAACTTTGAATTTGAGCGATCAATGGGCCATATAGACCTAAGGAAACTTCCATTGCAAATTCATGTGTTCCTGCTTCTAAATAGAATAGATATGGTTCACTATCAGTTCCAAGCGTCTGGATTCTCCAATCATTGTTGTGATTGAATGCATAGTTTTCCATTTCTATAAACGGTATAACACCATCAATATAAATATTTCTGCTGACGCTCATACCAGAACCTATCTTCTGCTTAACACGCATACTGATTGCATAAAGTCCCGAAGTTTCAACTTCAATCGCCCATGTCACTTTATCACCTGATACGCGCCAATTGTTACCACCAATTGTATTGAGTTTAATCAATTTGGGGTCACTAGGCACAGTCAAAGGACTCGTGCGATCATTGAGCGCATAAAGTGTTGGAGAAGTCGTATATATGGGATTTTCAGCCTGAGTAATTGTTAATGTTTGATCAACTACCTGATAACCCATTGCATCATATGTGCTTTGAATTTGACTATATGTTTTGAGTTCTTTTATCGAAACCAGTTCAATGCTGTCAATCAATAATGGTTCTCTTACAGCTTCTAAAGTAATTGTATTTGTGCCTGAATTAAAATAAAACATGTAGGGTTCATTAACATACCCAATTGAATCTCGGAAGTAAGAACTTGTCCAATCAGGTTTTTCTATTTGACTAGGACGAATATCATTTCCACTGATGTCTTGAATAACGGCATCTTTATTACCCCAAATACGATGAAATGTCATGTTCTTTGCTCCATCAAAAGGAATTTCTCCATTGATGTAAAGCACTCTTTCTATAACTGAGCTCTTTCCTTCATAAGGATAGTAATTAAGCATTAAATTATAATATCCAGCCTCTGGGACATTAACTTCCCAAGTAACAGAACCAATCTCATCAGTTAAAATCGAACTATCTACACCTTTATAAGAATCAAGTATGGATTGATTTCCTTCAATCAAATAATAATGAGAACCTTCAATGACGATATTATCCTGGTCAGGATAATATGCTGCGTGCTCATCTAAGTAACTATAATAATCAGCCGTACTAAAATAAGCTAGTTCAGTGACATCTACAACATTCTGATGTTCCTGATTGAAGCTTAAATAGTCATGATTATTTTTAATGATGATGCTTTCAACAATTGCATATAGCAAAATTGCTAAAACAATGCTAAGAGAAATGATAGTTATTTTCTTCATGACAAAACACTCCCTTGTACACAATGCCCCCTTTGTTACAAAGGGGGATTGTCTATTTTAACAATTATCCGTTCAAATATGCTTCCAAAGCGGCTTCATAGATCGGTTTAATCTGATCCATGACTGTTCTAGCGGTTCCTTCTCTTATAGCTAGATTGACATTACGTCTCCAACCATTTTCACTATATGCACTAATACCTATGGCATTACATAAATCTAAATATGTTTTGTCGTAAATATCAAGATAAGCTTCAACATATATTTCATCGTCAAACTTAGTCATTAGCGAGAGTTCAAAGGCATCTCTTAATTGTTCATCTGTTTTCCATAATTGAAGTTCGTTCCAAACTTGGAATACAAGTGCTTCTTTTTCAGGAGTCATGCCACTTGCAATATGGTAAATTGCTACACCAGAAACAGGAGATGCATAATCACCTGTATATGAGTCTGATCTTGGATAAGGGACAAATCCCAATTCAAAAGCAATACTACCCCATCTGTTATCAGCATTCACAAACCATAAGCTACCTGGATGAATTGCAACTTTACCTGCCATCCATTCTGGAGAACCAGCATCATATTGTGGTGTAAGTTCGAATAATCCTTTGGTATATAGGGAATTAATGAATGTATATGTTTCTAATGCTGGATTTTGAGCAAATGAAACTCTGCCAGTGTTAGCATTAATCAAACTACCACCATTGAGTGGAATCATTGATTCAGCATAATATGATAGCATACCACCAAGTGCATGACCATCATTTCCTTGTGCTGTGAGCATTGTTTGGACTTGAGTTGCCCAAGTATCAAATCTTGACCATGTCCATAGACCATCTAAATACAACTCTGTAGGATTGTCAACACCAAGATTATCAATAAGACTAGCATTATAATACAAGCCTACATCGACGGTCAAGTTTCCATTTTCAAATCCGTAATTGTGACCTTGATACGACCCAACTTCAAGATATGAAGGACTGATGTCTTTCCCAAATGTGCTCAAATATTGATCAATTGGCACAATCGCATCACCATTAGCTAATGCTTGAATCCAGTCGCTTGTTGACCAATAAATATCAGCTAATTGATCACCAGAAACTGATGATTGAATGATTGCTGTCACACGATCTGGTCCCCAAGGTGCATTTGCTGGATAAGCACGATAAATAACCTTCACATTATATTGTTCTTCAACAGCTCTTTGTCTTTGCTGTTTAATAAGTTGTTCAGTTCCGGTGTAATCAGCATGGAATGGATCAACTTCATAAGGTGCACCATGCATAATCACGATTTCAGTTGGTGGGATTTGAACACAAACACCATTTACTTTTTCCTGATTTACGGGACAACCTTCAGCGCTTAATACAATGACTGATCTTGTTACGGTGATTTCATTACCATCGCTACCTGTAACTTTGTAAGTTAAGGTATAGTTGCCTGCATTGTTTAAATTCACTGTCCCAGTAACAGTGATGCTACTTGTGATATCACCACTAACTGTATCAGTCGCAGTTACACCAAATAGTGCATCAAAGGTATCTCCTACAGTAACTGTTGCTTCGGTTACACCTGAAATAGATGCTGTGTTTGTTGTAATTGGATCAATCGGATCTACTGGATCTTTTTCACAACTAGCTAAACCAACAGCAAATACTGCAATTAATAAAAAGCCAAGGAATTTCTTCATTTTGTATCCTCTTTTCTAAATTGATTTTATGTAATAAACGTTTGTTATTTGATAAGTCAATTATACTATTTTTAGCTGCTATTTTATAGCACTTATTTGATATTTTCAAAAATGAAAAATTATTTTCAGTAAATACTTAACAGATTGTATCTGTTACGCACACATAAGACAAAGTGCCTGAGGTCATCAGGCACTTTTTTTCTTATAAATTTAGTGTTTAAATAAAATCTTATTTTTTACCAAACAATATAGCAGCAGCACCAAATGCAATACCTGCACAAATTACAGAAATTACAATTGTCATAACTGTTGAAGTACCAACTTCATCAGCAGGAAGTGCATCTATAGCAGCAGCAACAGCGGCATCAATCAAAGCTTGAGTTTCAGCTTGAGTAATTGTTTGAGCATCAATCAAAGCTTGGGCAGCAGCTTGAGCTTCAGCTTGAGTGATTGTTTGAGCATCAATCAAAGCTTGAGCAGCAGCTTGAGCTTCAGCTACAGTTACTTTTGGAGCAACAACAGTAATTGAGAAACTCTTAATAGCTGAATTACCAGCAACATCTTCTACTGTTACTTCTACATTGTAAGTACCTGGAGTTGTTAATGACATACCACCAGCATTAGATACAAAGATTGCTAAATCTTCATAATCATCAGTATAGTCAAATGCAACAACATTACTTAAAATTGCATTGTTTACAGATGTGAATTCAGTAGTAGTAATTGTATAATTGTGATCAACAACAAGTAGTAATGGAGCTGTTAAATCATCTACTGTAAGCATGTATGAACTGTTAGTAACGATATCATAATCGAAATCTGGATAACCAATTGTCAATGTAACAGGGTCGCCAAATAATAAAGCTCTAAGTGGAGGTGAAACAATTGAGCCATGAGAAGCAATAATGAATTCACCTGGAGCAAGTGTCAAAGCAGCTTGCCATGCAGCAAATAAGACTCCATCTTCAATAACTTCACCTGTTGATGTAATATGTCCCCAGTCGTATCTGTCATATACTTCTTTAACAGTATTGTCTGCAGCAATTACAGCGATTACAGAACCCCATGATGTAGCTGAATCTGTAAAGTTATCTATTTCAGTGAACACTACTAAGCTACCAAATGTATTGATATTAACATCAGCATTTAGTGCTGTAGTTTCATTAAAGTTCACAATAGTCCCTTCAATATTGACTAGTGATTGTACGCCATCAAAATGAACATGATGAGTAAATGTTAAGTCGATTTGATAAGTTCCTGGAAGTGGATTATACATATTAAATCCAGCAGGAGCTGTAAAGAGGATTGAACTTGTTTTATCATTGCTATATCCATCATCTGCAGTAACGCCTTCAAGTGGGTCTACAAACGCGCCCTGATCAACATATCTGTCAGCTACGCCAACAAATTTTGGAGGCATAACGCCAATAACGATATCAGCAGAAACTTCAGTATCTAGATCAGCAGGATTAGTGACCATCCAAGTAGCCGTATAACCACTACCAAATTCGCTTGAATCAATAGAAGTCACAGGACCGCTTGCTGTATAAACCATACCTACTTCATCATAGGTGAAGTTAATGGTTTCTAAATCAACACCATCTTGAGAAATGACGACTGAATAGTCTAACATTTCAGTTGCATTGATAATCTTGCCATCGCCATCAAACATGTCTAACCATGAAGCGGTGACAGTTGTTGGTAGGTCAAATGTACCATTGTAATCAACAACGATATTTGTACCTGGAGTTACTAAATCATCATCAAGAGCTGTAATACCAGCAAAAGTGGAAGGTTGATCCGTATATTCTGTATAAAATGGATCAACAGTATCATCTAACATAGCAGTTGGTAATGACAAAATAAAGTTTGTAGTCTTTAGATAACTACCTCTGTCATATGTACCAAAACTTACTACAGTCCAACCAGCAGGAATGCTAACATTATTAGGGTTGCCTGTAAGAATAGTTGACCAGTTTTCAACATTGGTATCTGCTACAGTATCGACATCAGCATTTGTCCATTTAAGGTATCCAAGAGGTTCGATTACATAGCCGTCAGAGTCTGTATCACTGAGTGCCATTCTCATATGAGTTTGTCTTGTGTTTGGTGTTTCAGTAGCTGGATCAGTTGCTGCAACAAATGCATCAATTTCAGCTTGTGTAGCTAAACGCCAATCAGCATTTGCAGGTGTCAAATCAGTACCATCATTATGAATATAGAATGTGCTGATATGATCTTCAAACATTTGTAATTGACCTGCTTCATCAAAATATGCATATTTTCTGTGCACAACACTAGTCAAGTCAGTACGTGCATTTGCAGTACTAAGAACAACTGATTCATCTGTATCATTAATAATGACTGATGCGAAAGCGTTCCAAGGTGTAGCCGTCATTTCTAATGCACTGATAAATCCATCAGCATTAGTGTCAGACCATTCTGTTACATAACGAGCTGAACCTCTTACAATATGGTAACGATGTCCATAATAAACAAAGTCCCAATTTGAATTCCCAAGTTTTGTTTGAGTACATGAAGCAGTTGCTTCTAAACATGCTTCTTGGTCATATGGATATAATTCAATTAATCCATCTACATCATCTGCGTATGATGTTATTGAAAACCCAAAAACCGCAAATAAACCAAGTAAAAATAATAATACTAATTTTTTCAATTTGTTATCCTCCTATTTTTTTCGAACTTATTTACAAGTATTTTATATCGTTATGAAAACGCTGTCAATTCACTCTGATAAAAAACCTTGATTATAGCTCGTTTTTGCATATCTTGAATATTTTTTTCAGTTTATACCCTTCTAATGAACAGTACCTGGTAAATAAGTAAAGAATGTTCTAGAGCGTTCAATACCGTTTTCTGTGACTGTAATCGTATAACTGACTGTCATTGGACGGTCAGGCATTTTAATAACTCTTCCTGTTTCATCGATGTATTCGGGGTTATCCGTTTCAAAGAGAATCTCAGCGTCGCTGAAATCATTAGCAATCCGATATTCGATGTCCACAAACTCTTCAAATAGAGGAATAAGCCCTGCATTTCTTAAAGAATTCGGACAATCTTTACCACTAAAATCATAATGATATCTTTGATTTTCTTTTGGTAGGTTATATCTAACTAATAACTCAGCAGCAAATTTAGCTGTTCTTTGCCATGTCCGATACATATCGCCATCCTGGTTAATTGCCATTTCAATGCCAATACCATTTCTGTTACCACCACCTAGACCAATTATGCCACCTTGTAGGACACCTTGAGTAGGAAGAGTTGAACCATCACCAGCATGATAACCTCTTTCAATTTCCGGAAGATGCTGATATAAATAAGTATCATCCATCGTAAAATGCCAAGAAACATAAGGCTGACTACCCGCTGCAGCTAAATTCCATAAATAATTAGCATGAGATAATGCACCTGCACCAGGAGATGTATTGGCTGTGTCATGGATGACAATCCAATATACGTTATATAGATTGTACTGAATAACACCTTCTGGATGTGGTTCCATCGGTTCACCTGGTCTTATACCTTCACTAACTGGTACAATTTTCGATGTGTTGACAACAATCGAATCAAAATAATACTTGGATACACTTTCATTCTTGAAATTGATGTAATTGAATGATGTACCAAATGCAGTCCATGTATGTTGCTGGCTATAAGATACCTGATTAATGGTCAGTAAATCCAATAAATCATTTTCATCAAGAGCATCATAAATGTCTAAAGTAAATGACGTAGAAACCTCTGAGTCATCTAGCAAAGATGCCGTAAATGTAACATTGCCTGCTTGCAAAGTTGTTACGACTCCAAATTCATCAATTGTAGCAATAAGTGAATCACTAGATTCAAATATAACTGGATCATCTTTAATATTGAAAGGAAAAGGTATTGCAGTTAATGTGATGCTGTCTCCAACAATAACATTATTGTCAACATTTGAAGTTGTGAGTTCTATACCAGGTGTTGTGACAACCGTAATAGTAATCGTTGTATTGATTCTAATATCTACTGACGATCTTAATGTGAGTGTTGCGATACCACTCTTGAGAGGGGTGATCGTTCCTGTTGAATCTGGCAAAAGAACTGTTGGATCAGATGTAATCCATTTGTATTTTGGAGCAATGATGTCAAGGGGATAAGCATTAAAAGTAAGTGTGTACGTATCTCCAATGACAATTTCATAGATCGGATTGTTAATTTCAAAGGAAACAGGTAACGCAGGATTATAAGCTGACTCGCTTATGATGTCTGCTTTATCTTCATAGAAACCTCTATAATATGCTTGATTAACATTTACAAACTTAAGAGGGTCTGGTGTTGCAGTTCCCCAATAGTTACACGTGAAGTCTATTTGATTTCCAACATTAGACGAAACAGCAAAAATAGAATAGTTCGTGATGGAATTAAATCGAGCATATGCACTAATTGGTTTTTGATTATCACCGTAAGCCAAATTCATATAGAGCGCTACAGTTGCACCATCCACCTCATTTCTTACAACTTGAATCACTGTCTCATCATCATATTCTGTTTGAGCAGCGATAATGATTGCTACCTTGACATTGGTGATTATATTCTTTTCAATTACAATATTACCACCTAAAAAATCTTCAATATAGATTGCATCAACTGAAAGATTAGCGATAGTATTCCCACTGATTTTTACACCAGTTATCCCAATAAGACTGATAAATGCATGCGATAAAAGTGTTGAATTTTCTACAGTGTTCATCGTAAATTCAAAGTTTCTGATTTCCACTGTGTTTTTGATTCTTGCTGTCAATGCGAATTCGAAGTTTTCGATTAAAACATCATCAGCTTGGACATCGATTTCACCTTCTAGAATCGCTCCATCAGAACCAATGAGTCTCAACCCATTTTGATTCAAAGTTATATTTTCAGTGAAGGTTCCTTCTTTAACATAAATTGTTGCTCCAAGCGTTGATGCATCAATGGCATCTTGTATGCTATCAAACAAATCACTGTTAAAACTAAATGATACATTCATAAAATCTAGTGTGTCACCTTGTTCAGCTGTAAGAACAACAAGTAAATAATTAACGACTTCAATATCAAAAGTGTTTGTAAGAGTTTCATCATAAAGTGATACTGCTGTAATGGTTACAAACCCTACTGAATTTGCCTTTAATAAGCCATTTTGATCAATCGAAGCTATTTCGTTATCGCTACTTTCCCAAGTAACAAATGGATATGACATATCAGGTCCAGCACTAATTGATAACTGGTTTTCACTCTCAAGATTAACAATATCTTTGCCATCAATCATTATCATTTCAGTTGGCAAATAAACGTCAACAGTAATGACTTTCTTGATGTTGTTATTTGTCAAAGACTGAACCGTTACTGTAGTTGAACCTTGACCAACACCAGTGATTAAACCGGTCTGGCTAACAGTCGCTATTCCTGTATTTGATGAAATAAATTCAACATCGTCATTACTTTCATAATTGATTTGAATTTCACTATCAACCCATATTGCTTCTGTCATATCATCTACTTCGATTGTGATAATCTTTGATACATTGATTTCAATCATAATGGATACTTGATCATTATATACTGATGTAATAGTCAGTTGGGCTTGACCCTCCATTAGACCTGAAATTTTTCCTTCTTCATCAACTGTGAATATTGATAGGTTAGAGGAAGAGAAAGTTACATCGTCATTGGTAGAATAATCAATTGTTACTTCATCACCAACGTTTAGATTATATATTTGAGTCTCAGCAGTGATTGTTATAAGTTTTCGAACAGTAACAGAAATCGTATAATGAACACTTTCATCTTTCTTTGATGAAAGCGTAACATCAGCTGTTCCTTCCTTGAGTGCTGAAAGCAATCCATTTTCATCAATCGTTAAAACGGATAAATCACTTGATGAAAATGAGATACCACTCGTATCATTGGTTGTAAAGTCAATTTGATATGTGTCACCTACTGTCATGGTAATACTCTCATCATCAATTTCAAGTGTTATATCATTTTGACATGCATACAAAGAAAATAATAAGATAAACAAAATCATAAAAATCTGAAACTTCTTACTCATTTATATTCCTCCCTTAACAATCATATTTCCGATTTTATTACGATATGATATGATACCATTTTGATTTCTCTTTGGGTGTACTGCGTTGCTGAGCATCACAAATCCAACTTGATGTTTTCGATCAATAAAGATGTTGCAACCTGTAAATCCAGTATGAACAATGGTGTCTTCAAACGATACATGATCTCCAGCTGTTCCACCAATAGATGGTTTATCCCATCCCAATGCTCTTTGAAGCAGATTGCCATCAGGATGTGTGTTTTTTTCTCGCAAAGGAAAAAGCATATCGAGAGTTTCTTTATTGAGCACAAATTTATTTTCTAGAATGGCAAGTATGAATTTTGCAATATCATGTGTTGTAGAGAATAAGCCAGCATGCCCACTTAATCCTCCCATAGCAAATGATTTTTCATCATGTACGAATCCCGTTAAGTAGCCTTTATAGACGTCATCATTTCTAAGTTCTGTTGGTGCCGATCTCAAGACATCGGGATGATATGAAGTATCTTTCATATCCAATGGATCAAAAATAATAAGTTTTGCATATTGATCCAAATTCATTTGTGTAATGTTCTCAATCACTAATCCTAGGAGAATAAACCCTACATCAGAATAGACAATGTGTTCATTCTTCTTATAAATCAGATTCATTTCATAAATTCTGTTTAATACTTCTTCTCTATTTTTAAGCGTTGATGCTCTTGAAATATCTGCAGGTAGTCCTGAAGAATGGGTCAATAAATCATAAACTGTAATTTCTTCATGCTTTAATCGCGGTAAAATAGTGTAGATTTTCGTATCTAGTGATAGTTTTTTTTCTTCAATGAGTTTCATGATCATTGTCGTCGTACTGATGACTTTCGTCAGTGAAGCGACATCATAAATCTCATTGCCGTTATTTAATTCTTTATATGGAAAAAGACGCTTGTAGCCAAGATGGTTGCATATATTTTTACCATTCGAATAAACGATACAATAAGCCACTCCTGGAAAATGTCCGTTGATCACACCTTTTTCAAGTAAGGTATTGATTTCTTTAATCATATTCTAATTATACCCTTCTTAATAGCTAAGGCAACACCCACAAGGATAATTGTTGCTCCACCTATGATGATTGCGATAAAAATTGGTTCCAATCCTTTCTGTTCTTCAGTTGGTATGATGACACACGTATCATCTACAAGTTTATAACCACTTGGACAAGTTTGTGGTGTGTTATCTACACACTGTCCGTCGACTAATGTCTGGTCTATGGTACAAACCGGCAGATTGTCAACACATGCTCCATCAATTAGTGTTTGGTCTATTTCACACGTGATTGGTTCAGTTTTTACGACATCTGATACCCATGGGAATTCTGGATACTCTGTCCAATAATAATTATTTAATCGTTCAATGGCTTGAACCACATTTGCATTTGGACTTAATAGTGTTTTGTATGAGAAGAATGAACTTCCTATGATAATGTCATATTGTGACATATATCGTATCTGTTCGGTCAGTTCGTTGGCATCCGTCCAGGATCCATCAGCATAGCGATAAAACCCTTGACCTATAATTAGATCAACTTGATTTTCCTCACATAATTCTGCCCACCAGTCCACCAGATCGGCAAATGGTGCCAAGCTGTGATCGAATTGCCAATAAAGTTGTGGCATGATGTAATGTAACCAGCCTTCTTCAACCCATTTTTTGGTATCTGCATATTGATCAGAATAGCTTTGCATTGTATTTGGTGAAGTGTTTGATCCTTCTATGCCACCTGATTGCCAGATTCCAAAAGGACTAATACCAAATTTGATATGAACATCATGACTCATGTTGTATGTTTCAACAATATTGAAAACATCTTCGATCATGATATCAACATTGCTTCTTCGCCAATCTGCAAGACTCTGATTTGGTTCTTTAGTTCTGTTATAAGTATCAAGATCCTGACTGTCTGACATGCCATTGTAGCTATAAAAATAGTCGTCAAAATGAATGCCGTCTATGTCGTAATTCGCCATTAATTCACTAATAATATTTTTAATGTAAGACCTAACCTGGTTTTCACCAGGATTTAATATCAGTTTACCTAAATTATCTTGTAGAACGAAATTCGGATGAAGCTTAGCAAAGTTATTATCTGATAACATAGCTATTTGAGCATCTTTAGCGATGGTATCTGATGATACCCGATATGGATTCAACCATGCATGAAACTCAATACCTCTTTGATGAGCTTCTTCAATGATGAAGGATAAGATATCCCAATCTGGACCAATACCTTCGGTACCCATTAAAAATCTCGAATAAGGTGCTAAAGATGATTCATAGAATGCATCATTCATTGGTCTAACTTGAAAGAACATCAAATTGAAATTATTGGCTTCCAAACGATCGAGCATCACAATAATCTTACTCTTGTAATCAGCTTCAGTTGTGTATTGTGCAATATCGATATTACTGACAGTTGCTACCCACACTGCTCTTATCTCTTGTTCTTTTTCTGTATATGTGGTTGGAAGTTCGATAGGAATACTCGTATTATAATAATTGACGATATCACCATCTCTAATAACATATAAATTAGTTTCTGATACTGGCATATTCAATCGAATGCGCTGTTCAAAAGTATCCGATACATTTTCTGCCAGATCAATTGCATAATATTCTAATGTATATGTAGCATTTAGTACCAATAAAATTGGTGTTTGATAAACTTGCCATATGGACCAAGTTTTACCATTATGCAATCGATAGTATATTTGATCATTTATATCAATTTGAGACAAAGTTATGCTAACTTCTTCTGTGTAATACCAGCCATCAAATGCACCAGTGATATCGATGGTTGGTTCTAATGGTTCAGTTTGATCTACAGTTATTGTTTTAGATAAGATAGTGGCTACTGAATCATCATTTCGATAATAAATAGTATACTCACCCTCTTCACTGATAGAAAAACTGCTTGTATAAACAACCCACTCACCATCATCGATTTTATAGGATATGCTCGGACTACTTCCAGTTATCGTAATTTCAGGATCCTGAAAATAGGGATCTTCACCTACACCACTAATTGATAGAACTGGATTGGGATATGCTTCTAAAACAACATTGATTAATAATGTCTGCTCACTCGATTCTGTACCTTCGCTATTAATGGTTTTTGTTCGTATATAATAATTGCCAGTTTCATCAAGTGTTATCGGTCCAGTATATAAAGCCCAATCTCCAACTGATCCATGATTAATTGCAACCCAAATCGTTTCAGTTGCAGTAACACTGATAATAGAATCAATGACATAGCTTAGTCCAATCATAGTTCCAGAAACTGATATGACAGGTATATCATTGTTGATACGATTGATTTCAATGTTCAGACTGCTAATTAAACTTTCATTATCCAAACTATCAATAGCTTTATAATAAAGCACTTGTAATCCGTTATGGGCAAATATGATTGGGGTGTCATATAGTGTCCAATCACCATCACCTATTTTATAATAAATTGAATCTGTTGAATTTAAAGTTACGGTCACATCACCAATATACTGTTCATTGGATATGGTACCATCCATACTAAAAGTAGGTAAGGTAACACTACTTTCCAACCATGTGTTCAATGGTTTTATTGTCCATGCATTGTCCTCAACATAATTCATATGTGACGTGTTTAAATATGCTGCACTATATAATGCTGATCCTGATATCTCAGGATGCTTTTGGTTATACTTAAGTTGATTATAGAATTCTGTGTCATCAAATTCAGTTTTATAGATACCTAATCCGATAATCAAATCGACACCTGTACCTCTAACTGTTTCTGCCCACCAATCAACAAGATCAGCATACGGAGCGACAGAATGATCGAAATTCCAATATATTTGTGGACACACGTAGTGTAACCATCCTTCTTCAATCCATTTTTTTGTATCAGCAAATTGATCATAATAGCTTTCTGATGTCGTTGATGAAATCGCAGCTCCATCTGTTCCATTATTTTTCCAGATACCAAATGGTGATACACCAAATTTGATATTTTTACTATTTGTTGTATTAAATAGGTCAACATCATCTTTTACACCATGAATAACATCATTAACGTTTTCTCTTCTCCAGTCAGCAAGAGTTTGGACAGGTAATTTATAGGTGTTATAAGTTGTTGAATCCGATGTTAATCCTGCATATGGATAAAAATAATCGTCAAAATGAATACCATCGACATCATACAAATCCATGATTTCAGTGATAACATTTCTAATATAATTTTTAACATTGGGTTCTCCAGGATTTAGAATCAATTTTCCTTCATTATCGGGAATAACTAAATTAGGGTTTTGTCTTGCAAAATTATCTGGATGCAATGAATTAAGCAAGGTTGTTTTGTCACCTCCGGTTGAAGTGACTCGATAAGGATTCATCCACGCATGAAATTCAATGCCTCTCGCATGTGCTTCATCAATTAAATATTGCATGACATCCCACCCAGGATCCTCACCTTCAGTACTAGTAAGATATCTCGACCATGGCGCAAATGCGCTATCATAAAATGCATCATTCATCGATCTAACTTGAAAAATGATGGCATTCATATTTCTATTCTCCACACTATCTAATAGATTACTATATGCTAGCTTATATTGAGCTTCACTTGTCAAAAGCGGCATATTCAAATTATAAACAGTAGCAACCCAGACAGCTCTAAACTCACTATCTTTTTCTGTGTAAGTTGAAGGTGTCAATACAGGATCACTAGAATTATAGTAATAAATAGGGGTTCCGTTGATAGATAATGCTTCTAAAGGACCCTCTGCATAGCTTTGATGAACTGAAAGAAACATAAATCCTACAAGAACTAATAGACTCAAAATCAGTATTTTCATATGTCTCATGCAGTATTTCCTCCTGTCAAAAGCTTCTTGAGTTCAGTCATACCCTCTTTCGATTGATCTTGATTGATGAACGTTTTGTATGTGAAAAACACATTACCTTTCACAGTATCATTTTGATTGGCATATTTAATTTGATTAACGACCTCAAATGGATTTTCAAATTCACCTTCATTACCATATCGATATGCACCGTGGCCAATGTATAAGTCAACATGGGTATCCTTACATGCATCAACCCACCAATCCAAAATATCTGCAAATGGAGCTATCCGATGACCAAATTCCCAATAAATCTGAGGAACGATATAATCGACATACCCTTCCTTTACCCATTTAAGCGCATCAGCATATTGGTTATCATAGCTTTGACTGCAGGCTGGAGCAGTATTTGATCCTTTAGGATCATTGGCTTTATTTTTCCAAATACCAAATGGACTCACGCCAAATCTTGCTTTTGGAAAATGTTTTTTCATTGCTTCATGTAGACCTTGAATCACATCAGTAACGTTTTGTCTTCTGAATTCATCTAATGATAAACTTTGATCTTCACGTAGTTCAAAATCCTTCAAGTCATTTTCAATCTCGTCTAATCCAGCGTATGGATAAAAATAATCATCAAAATGAATACCTGCAACGTCGTAATTACGCACAATCTCTAGCATTGATTCAATGATAAAATCTTTGACTTCTCTCTTACACGGATTGAGAATAATCTGTCCTTTTTTGTCTAAAACAATAAGTTCAGGATGTCTTTTTGCAAAGTTCAAGTCATCACAAGCTTCTAGATATTCATCTTTTGTCATTTTTGCATTCATCGAAACACGGTATGGATTACACCATGCATGAAATTCAATCTTTCTTTTCTTTGCTTCTGCTATAATCCATTTTAAAACATCAAAAGGAGGTTTTCTGCCTTCTTTTCCTGTTAGATATCTGCTGTATGGATTTAATTTGGATTCATAAAAAGCATCATTTGTCGTTCTGACCTGAAAAAAGATGGTATTGATATTGTATGCCAAACATGTATCTAGCATCGTCAACACTTTAGATTGATAGACCTCAATATCTTCTGTTGTTGGTAAATCAATATTAACAACATTGGAAACCCACAATGCTCTTACAGGTTTTTCATGATATGTTTCAGGTATCTCTACTTGAATCTTTGTATTGTAGTACACAATGGGTTCGGTTGGATTTTTAAATTTAAATAGTTTCATTTTATTTATCCTCAAAATAATAAGTTAAATATTTTTTATGTGCAACTAATAATTCATCAAACACTTTCTTTGCGACATCAATTGAGGTAGTCATTGGATGAATTTGGAGTGCTAACAAAGCTTTGTTCAAGTTTTTTTCATAGATTGCATCAACGAGCAATTCTTCAAAAGCTTTCATTGATTGGACAAGTCCTCGAATTTGAACCGGAAGGCGACCAATATGAACTGGAACAGGTCCATCTTTAGTGATTCTACACGTTATTTCAATCGCACATCCATCAGGAAGGTCCGTTATATGCCCATTATTGACTGTATTAACCACTTGATAGTCACGTTTATCATTATATATAGAACTAATGACACTGCACGCTACATCGCTATAATATGCCCCTCCCCGACTTTCTAATTCTATAGGTTTTTCATTTAATTCTGGGTTTTTATATTTTTCAAACAATGTTTTTTCTAGTGCTTTAACCAATTGAGCTCTTGTTTTCCCTTCATGGAAAGAAATCATAAACTTCTCAAACATTTCTTCGTAGTAGTAAAAATATTTATGATAGGGACTTGGATAAACACCTAATTCTTTTACAAACTCATATTTCCATGCCAAAGGGTCAATGTTATTCATGGTCATTTGTTTTTCTTTGATCTTATCAATAATCTTAGGTAAATAATCCTTGTTCTTATAGTAGACATTTAGGACATAGGACATGTGATTGAGCCCTGCAAAATAGGGTACAATTTCTTTGGCTTGAACATCTAAAACTTCAGCAAAATGTTTGGTCATATTGATAGGAACATTACATACACCAATGTAACGTTCAAAATCAGCATATCTGAAAACTGCTTCACTAACAATCCCTGCAGGATTGGTGAAATTGATTAACCATGCATTTTCACAAAGCTCTTTAATATCCTTAATGATGTCATAGATAATAGGAACTGTTCTTAATGCTTTAAAAACACCTCCAGCACCATTAGTTTCTTGACCAAGCATGCCATATTTAGGTGGAATCGTTTCATCAAGGATGCGAGCATCGAGTTGACCTACTCTAAATTGAGTCGTAACAAAATCAGCATCAATTAATGCTTCACGCCGATCCAAAGTTAAGTGAACTTCAATAGGTAATCCTGATTTTATGACCATTCTTTGTGCTAAGGCACCAACAATATTTAGTTTTTCTAAGCCTTCTTCGATGTCAACAAGCCAAATTTCACGAATGGGAAGCTCATCGTATCTTTTGATGAAACCTTCAATGAGTTCAGGTGTGTAGGATGACCCTCCACCGATTGTAACTATTTTGATTCCATTTTTCATAATCATTTCCAGCTTTCGTTCAGATTTTTTTCTATTTGTTCATCTTGAATAATTTGAAGTTCATCTAGTGCTGATAAATAAGCACCTACAACTGGTTTATATATAGGCTTGATAATATATGCTTTGGGACATGTTAAATGAAGATTCTTGATAAATTCATTCATTAATATCGGACTTATGCCATCAAACACACGACCACCGACAACAACTGGAACTTCTAAATTTTCGATATGCACCTGTTTGATAACTCCACCGGTCTGTTCACCAATGCACTTTCCAATCTTGAGCAAGATTTCCTTGCTAACTTGGTCGCCTTTAACAGCACATTCGAATACTAGGGCTGTAATTTTACCAAAATCTTGTTTGGATATCTTAGTGGTTGGATAAAACAAACTCACAACATCATTCATATTGTTACAACCCAATAAGGGTGGAATTTCAGTTTCAAGTATTGTAGACTTGTATGTCAATTCTTCTGAACGGAATGCATAGTGCAGTCCTTCTCTAGCGATATCAAGTCCACCCCCATAAATACCTAGAGTGAATCCTAATGATCTTAAGATGGCTTTTTCTCCGTTGATACCTATGGCTGCAGAATTGGTTCCTGTTCCACTGATAGCAACCGCACCAAAAGCAGATTTGAGTCCACTTCTCATGATAATCCAAGCATCGTTGACAATCTTAAAAGGGATATTTCCAAAAATCTCTGATCCCGCTTGATTGAGTTTGATGAAATCAGACTCAATGTCCGCACCAGATAATCCTAAGAATATGAAATCTATATCTGTTTTATTAAGTTTGACAGTTTGTAATGCATCTAAAAACAGTTTTTCAATCACAATCTTAAATTGATGTCCATCTGATGATGAATGATTGCACCCAAGTCCAGTATTTTGATATAACAAATGACCAAGTTCATCAAAAAGTCCGATATGTGTCTTCGTTCCTCCGCCATCGAAGGCAATGATATATTTCATATTTTCTCCTTGAAATCATTAAAATAATAATTAATTTGACCCAAAATCGCTCTTGATTTGGCTCCAGTTGCCCCAATCACATTGGATGGTTTCATGTTTAATGTTTCATTTCCTAGTATTAAAAAAGCTACTGCTTCTTTTGCATTGCTATCAAATCCATAATCTTCTAATTTTTTTATTTTAATCGAACTCAGTTGAGCTTGAATAAGTTCTATGAGGTATACATTGTTTGATCCACCACCACAAAATATAATTTCATCAATGGGTGTTTTTGTTAAAACAAACTTTTGATATGCAGCAACAATTGTATTTGCAGTGAAATGAGTGAACGTTGAGATGATATCTTCAGTTGAGTGGTTTTGATATTCATCAACAATTTTGTCTGTCAATTGATCACCAAAGAGTTCTCTACCCGTTGATTTTGGTGGATTTGAACATAAATAATCAATGCTCATCAATTCACTTAACATCTTTTGTATCGGTTTACCTCTTTTTGCAATTAAGCCTTGATGATCATAATCTAGACCTAATAATCTTTTACATGCATAATCAATCATCATGTTTCCGGGTCCTGTATCAAAAGCATACACTTCATCTATAGAACAATTTTTTGGTAATACAGTCAAATTGGATATTCCACCAATATTATGGATTGATCGGTTGATATCTTTATCTCTAAATAATACAAAATCAGCATAAGGAACTAGGGGTGCGCCTTGACCACCAGCGGCAATATCAGCAGTTCTAAAATTAGAAACAACTGTTGTTTGTGTTCTTTGAGCTATGACAGATGCATCACCAAGTTGTAATGATGATGGTATATATTCATTGTTTCTATTTGTGATATGAAAAATAGTTTGCCCATGAGATGCAATGTAATCCAAGTCTTTCAATTCAATATTATGAATCGAGCATGCTTTGATTACAGCGTCAGCAAATGCTTCTCCCAATTCAAAATTCAAACTACAAAGAAGCTCGCTAGAACTTTCTTTTGGGTTAATTGCATTTTTGATATGTTTTAGAATTTTCCCATCAAAGGGAAAGGTATCAAAGGCTATTGGTTGAATTGCTGTTTGTGTAAACGATCCCTGTATCTTGGCTATTGCAACATCGATGCCATCCAATGAGGTTCCACTCATAATTCCGACTGCAAGTTTTTCCATATCATCACACCTGTCATTAATATCATTATAAATCATATATGCCTATAAAATATCGAAACACCCCTGTTTAGAATGTTTTTTTCAAATTCAAAAAAAAAGGGCCTTCTGATGGAAAATGTAAAAAAATGCATATCTCGTATGCACTTTTTATGACTATCTCTTAAATTTTTTAAATGTCTTAAATGTCATTTCTAAGGTTCTAACAGAACGGTCTATATCGATGTATGCACACTTTGCAAATAACGCATCAACCAAACACATTTGAGAAATTCTAGAAGTCATAGCTGCACTTCTAAATTCTCCTTCAAGTGATGATGTGTAAATGATCACATCTGAAAGTTCTGCCAAAATGGACGCTCCAAGTTTAACAATGCTAATGATTTTCGCCTTGTTTTCTCTTGCAAGGAGTGCTGCACTAATAATTTCTTTTGTTTTACCTGAGTTGGAAATAAAGATGATAACGTCCTTTTGATTAATGAAAGTCGCATCTACAAGTTGTTCATGAGACTCACCCTGAGCGATGCAAAATTTATTAATTCTTCTCAACTTCATTTCTAGATCCTTGCATACCAAATAGGATGAACCTTTGCCAAATATAAGTATTTTTCGCGCATTCATGATGAGTTCAGCAGCTTTTGTCACAGTGTCATCATCATAAAGTTTTAATGTATCTTCAAGAACTCTTATATTATTCTCAATTGCTGATCTACCACAATTGGAATCCTTGGCAAGAATAACATCTTCATATTCTTTATTTTCAGGAATCTCCACTTTTGCATTTGCTAAGATAAAATCAATTTTAAAGTCTTTGAAGCCATGATAACCCAGTTTTTTACACATTCTAACCACTGATGCTGGTGAGGTATAGGCTGCTTCTGCAATCTTTTCAACACTAAAATCTTTAAGCATCGCTTTGTTCTCAATCAAATAGTCTAGAACTACTCTTTCTGCCATACTTAAGTCTTCTTTGTATTTGAGCATATTTAACATGACACTAATTTCAATCACCTCTTATGTATGAATCGATTTTCTTGTACGTGTTTTCATACATATTATAACATCAATTTTCATTTTTGAAACAACCTTATATTGTTAATATAAAGTATCTAGATAGTAGGTTAGATGACTTTTCCGGGATTTAAAATGTGCTTGGGATCGAAAGTATCTTTTATACCTTGCATGATCTTAATCTGCTTGTCACCAAGCATTTGTCGCATATATTCTTTCTTGGCAAAACCAATACCGTGTTCTCCTGATACCAATCCTCCAAAACCATGTGCTTTTTCATACATTAATTTAAAACCCTTAGATACCTTTGTTTTCCATTCTTCTTCTGAAAGATTGTCTTTGCAAAAATAGATATGGAGATTGCCGTCACCCACATGACCAAAATAGGGGATTCTAATACCCAAATCATGACTTAATTCCCTAGTATATGCTAAAAATTGTGCTATATGTGATCTTGGCAAAACCACATCGCATTCATCAATTTCTGATGAGGATGATTTGATTGCTTCGAGGAATCCACCTCTAACTGTCCAAACACTGCTTCTTCTTTCTTCAGTGTCAACCAAATAAACATCGATTGCATGATATGAATCGATGAAAAGTTTACTGGCAATTTCAACATCTTCAAGGATAGATTGTTCATTATTACCATCGTATGTAACAAGTAGATAAGCATCAAAGTCATTGTGAGGTATCTTTTTACCTAAAAATTCTTCGCTGTAATCTAGTGATTGTTTTTCAAAGAATTCAACAGCTGTTGGAATCACATGGTCAATCAAAAGACGTGGTGCAGCATCTATAGCGTCTTCTCTATTTTTAAATGGCACCAATAAACTGATTGCCATCTTAGGTTTGGGAATAAGTTTTAAAGTGGCTTCTACAATAATGCCCAAGGTTCCTTCACTACCAATTATAAGATCTTTGAGCCCATATCCTGTAGAATTTTTAACGACTTTCCCACCAAATTTGACAATTTCACCGTCAGGTAATACAACTTCTAACCCTCTAACCCAATCTCTTGTTACACCATATTTAACAGCGCGCATACCACCAGCATTTGTAGAAATATTACCACCAATGGTAGCAGTTTTTTCACCTGGATCTGGTGCGTAAAAAAGATTTTCTTTTTCTACATACTCGTAGATGTCTAAGAGTAAAACACCTGGTTCTACGCGCAATACCATATTTGTTTTGTCTAATTCAATCATCTTATTCATTTTCGAAGTATCTAAAAGAATACCACCGAATATAGGAACACAAGCGCCAACAAGACCTGTTCCGCTTCCGCGAACAGTTACTGGTATGTTTTCTTGATAGGCATACTTCATAATTGATGATATCTCGTACTTATCTTGCACAAATATATGAATTTCAGGATATGCAAAAACTGTTCCCAATTCATCATGTGATAAATCATGATTTATTTGTTGTCCTGTTGCAATATTTGCCATACCGACAATGTCTATTAATTTTTTAAAATCATTTTGACCCATCTTTTTATAAGTCATGATTATCCTCCATAATCTGGTCTATCAACTCATTCAATTGAGGTAAAACTTCATATATGTCTCCGATGATTGAATAGTGACTCATATCGAATAGTCGATTATTTGGATCGCTATTAACAGAGATGATTAACTCAGATTCTTTCATGCCTTCAATGAATTGAACAGCTCCACTAATACCCAAATTGATGATTAGCTTAGGTTTGACTGTTCGTCCACTTAATCCAATTTGTTTTCTTGGATCAAACCAACCATTTTCAATTAAAGGTCTTGTGCAACCTATTTCTGCATTGAGTTTTTTTCTAAGTGGTTCAATCAATTCTAAATCCTTTTGTTTCTTGAATGCTCTACCCACAGCAATTATAACTTCTGCATCGCTGATGTCTTTAACTCTTGGTTTATCAAATGTTTCGAGTAGCTTAATGCTAGATTGCTTATTGATTTCTTTGGTTGACTCAACACTTATTTTCCCGTGAGGTTCACAAATATTTGGTTGAGTAAACATTTTGTATCTGATTGTAGCAAGCTGAGGACGATGATTAGGCGTGTTGATTTTTGCCATGATATTACCACCATAGGCAGGTCTGATTTGCATTAAATCACCTTCTTCAGTAATATCTAACATGGTGCAATCTGCAGTTAGTCCTGTTTTAAGTCTTGCTGCTACCTTTGGTGCAAAACTCCTTCCAAGTGGTGTGCTACCAAATAAAATAATATTTGATTGATACTTTTGATAAAATGCTTCCATGACATTCGTATAGATTTCAACATTGAAATCCTTAAAATTGGGATCGTCATAGATGACAACTTGATCAACACCAAAACTTAACGCTTCAGTTACTATGTGTTCCATTTGATAACCTATAACAACTGCGATAACATCTTCTTTTGTCTTTTGCTTTAGTTCTTTAGCTTTGCCAAGTAATTCCCATGAGACATGGTGTGCATGATTTTGATGTTGTTCAACATAAACAGCGATGCCTTTATACTTGTTTTTATCAATTGGTTCTATTTTATCTTCTATCAATTCACATACACCCTTGGGTCCTTTTTTAACGCAAATCTTGCATATCTTGCATGCTGCATTGATTGATAAATAAGCATCTTCATAATCAAACGCATTAAAAGGACACAGTTTAATTAAGTCCTGTGCGATTTTTGCATCCATTTTATCTTGATTAATCTTAATGTATGCCATATCAGTACCTACAAGAATCGACTTTCTTTTAGGATATCAAATAATTTTTCAGCTAGTACCTTTGGTTTACCATCAACTTGAATAGCTTCTGTTCTTTTATGTGGAGGAAATATTTCATCAACTTGAGTTGGTGAACCGCTCAACCCGTAATGATCTGGATTTTTGTCATTGAGGTGTTTCAATGAAACCATATGGATGTTATAGTCGATATATTTTAATTTTCTGCGATAAGAAGGGAGTCTAGGAACATTCGCTCCTTTGTCAACTGTAATCAAACATGGAAAATCAACTTCAACTAATTCATCATAAGAGTCATAACCACTTTTAAGTACAATGGAACTTTCCTTGATTTCTACAACTTCTTTCACATAAGGCACATGAGGGATATTCAAAAACTCAGCTATCTCTGGTCCAACTTGAGCTGTATCTCCATCTGTGGTTTGTTTACCACAAATAATCAAATCAAAGACACCTATCAGACGTATCAATTGACTCAATGTATAGGAAGTCGCTAAAACATCAGCACCTGCGAATCTTTGATCACTGATTAAAGTTGCTTCATCTGAACCCATAAAAAGGGCTTCTTTTAGCACACTTGATGCTGATGGAGGCCCCATCGATATAGAGTGAATATTGACATTATCTTTTTTACTTTTGATTTGATACGCAGTCTCTAGCGCATATAGATCAAAAGGATTCATCTTCACGTTATTACCATCTCTAATGAGTACACCAGTTTTTGGATCAACTTCAATATTGGAAGATGCTGGAACTTGCTTAATACATGTAATGATTTTCATGACTGATCACCTCGAATTAGATTGACACACTATAAAGATATCATAAAAATTGAAAACTAAAAAAAACAATTGTTTTTCAGTATTAAGAAATATTATTCATTTTTATAGATTATGGATTCGTATTTTTGCTTGCAAAATCTTGAAATAATGATATGAACTTATAAATGTCACTGGGGTATACATTATAGGTAATATGTTCAGTATAATCCGATGATTTATAAAGTGCTCCACCCTTTGTACGGATGCTGATTTCATGAGATCCAACAGATAGAGCTAGAGATAATTGATTATCAGTAACAATGGTTTCCTTTCCATCGATGATCACACTGTATGAAACGCTTCCCTGTATTTCATCAAAATGAAGCACATTTTGTTCATCAACATATATATTGGTTGGCATTGAAAGCTGATTTCTTGTGTCTGGCCATACAGGAATGGGATCAGGAACAGGTCTCAGTTCCCCTTTGACAAAGAATACACCATTACTTACACTTCTGACTCGCCCATCTGAAGGTGTATTTAAGATGGCATAACCTCCAGCTTCAAGGTCTTTCAAAGCCATTGTAGATGATCCACCACCATCAAGATTATAGGCTGTTTCTGCACCAAAGTAAGCCATTATCTCACCTAATTCTCTGAGTTTAACACCATCCATACCAAGCGGAGGATTTCTGCCATCAACAACGACAAAGAATACTGTGCCATCACTTTTAACGCCTACAGCAGTTCGGGGCGCAGGAAAATTCCAACTTGCACCGGCATTAAGCGCTAAATTCGCTTCTCCACTAATTACAAGGGGTTGAGCATCAGCACCAATGGCAAATCTGACATCATTCCATTCACCACCTAAACCAAGCTGAACGACAACATAATCATGTTCAGTAATCAAATTATCATTGTTAAATTCGTTACCGACAATAATGAATTGATGCTCTTCGATATTAACTTGTTCTGTAGTTGTTGCTACCAAAGATCCTTTGCCAAAATATCCCGATTTATTGAGATTGATTTTTGTTTCAATGCCCTCAATGATAACTTTATTGTATTGAGCAGGAATCGTGTTCAAATAATCATCAAAATAAACTGAAAGTTCACTTTCATTGAGAGGATCTTCATTGATGTGGTTGATGGGAACTCTCTTTTTAAGTTGCCCCTCATCATTATAGACCAATAATTCATAACCATCAAACTCAGGAATACCAAATACCACTTCTCCATTATCTTTAAAGCCTACAGCGTTTCTAGTACCTCCATAACCTCTTTGTATCACTTCAAAATCTCTAACGTGTAATGACAACGGTTGACCTGTATCATTGATATCATAAAAGTCTCCATTAACACCACCAATAACTTCTAAATAATCATATCTTTGATGGATTGTATCGATGATTATTGGTAATCCAGACATATGCCATTCATAGGGTGAGTAATTATCAGCAACTACAATATTTAAATCACTTCTAGAACTTGGATTTGCTCCTAAATAATTGATAACTTGATCTGTTATGAGCCCATCCATATCAATGGATCCTACGATTTTCGTATGTCTAACTCCTTCTATATATATCGTTTCTTTTGTGGTTTCAGTGAGTCTAAACGCAGCTTGAATATCAATTAATTGAACGAATGTAAAAGTAAGAATTAATAGGACGAGAAATATATATTTTTTCATTTATTACATCCTCCTAAACAACTGGTATAGTGATCGAAGTTTCTCCTATTAAAGAGAAAGTCATCACCATACGATAGTTAATCTCACCAGCAATCAAATCAAAGATCATTCCTGAAATTTGTTCGCCTTCAATCGTCAATTCAAAATTTTGAACAGTACACTCTGGGAATTCCATTTCAAAAAATGCTTCGATGTCACTATTGTTTTGAATATTTAAATAATACTTTCCGTCCAATGAGGTAAACATTTCCGCATCCAGATGATAGAAAAACAAAAAGTTATCTGACAAAGGTTCAGATAATGATTCTTTTTGAAAACTATCGCCTTGTTTGAAATAATGTTCATTAATACCATTGTTATACATGTAATACTCTTTGTTACCATCAATTTCAAAAGAAGATTTATTATTATCAAATTCTATGGTCATATTGTATAATTCCATTTGATTTTGAACAATGATATCAAGCGTATAATCATTAAATGTATCTAGATTACTAAACACATCACTTAGTAGTTTTGCTTCTGCATCAACAACCACACATACACCATTTTGAAGTTCTTCATACGAATTGCATGTGATAGGTATATCAATTGGAGTGGGTTCTTTTTGACATGCTGAAAAAACAACTGCTCCAATCAATGCAAATGCCAATAGTATTTTCCTCATTCTATATCTCCTTAAATTTTAAAAATGTTTCATATACTCTCATTTTATGTTTTGTACCCCGAAAATAAGTTTTAAAACATAAAAAAACACCAATAGATTGTGGCAATTGGTGTTAATTTGCTAAATTCAAGACAATTAAAGCATTTTATTAATACGTTTTCTGACATCTTCCTTAAATCGTTCAATATAATCTAAGATGTATGTAGTCAGATCCAAATCATCATCTGTGATCAGTGGTGTCAGATCCATACCAAGTATAATTTCGTCAGCTTGATCTACTGAATGAGATGAAGAATAAGTTGCATTTGACATTCTACGTCCTTCAGTAGCCAAATCATATCTTTTCCCACCTGTTATTTGAGAATCAAAAACTCCAACTAATGCTTGAGAAAGATTGGGTCGACCACTGACATCAAATACAACTTTTTCAGAATCATTCATCCAATCCAAATCACGCCAGACTTCACAACCATAAAGTGCTTTTGGTCTCAATTTTTTATCCATCAAACGAATAGCTTTGATCACTTTGGTCGCTACTCCTATATGTGTGTCATGCTTATCAGCAAGATTATGTGTATATAAAATTTCAGGTTGAGCTTCTTCTATCAATGATTTGAGTTCCATGATGAGCTCTTCATTCTTAGAATTCTTAGTTTCAGCACTTGAATAATCTAAAAGCACAAGTGCGCCAAATTCACCAATGAAAGCAGCTTTTTTTTGTTCAAGTTTTCTGATATCAATCATTTGTTGGTCAGAATAATTTTTGTATATGCCATCTCTAGCTGAACTTGAACCGTTGGTTACAACAACTCCAGTAAACCATAGATTTTCTTGAGCGAAACACTTTAAAATGCCATCATATGCCATAATTTCTATGTCATCTTGATGTGCAACAATCGACATATGAGTCGTTCTAGAAATTGCTTCTGCAATTGGTTTTTGATCTGGAATATAAAATTGCGCTGTTGGTTTGTTAAGTTTCATGAATATACCTCTTTACTTTATTTCTTTGACAAGTGGAAGACTAGCAGCTGCTATTGATTGTCCCACCCGTTTATTTTTTTCATCTGGTAATGATATTTTGATTTTTGTTGATAGGTCTTTGAATTCAGTCTCTAAAACCATATTTGCATACTTCAAGATCTGATCCCCACCTTTTCCTGAAGTGACACGACCTAAAATGAGAATATGTTTTATATCATAAAATTCAGCATAATATGCGATATTATAACCTAAGTAGATACCAATCGACTCAAAAATTCTGATCGCATTTTCATCATTTTTAACAACCATATCTTGGATAACTTTAAGCTTATCAGCAGGTGATAGGTTTTCATTCAATATGATGCCTGCACGAGGTGCTAACTTAATAACTGCGTCCTGTGAAAAGTATTTGACACCACAACCATAATCCATAGACCACTCATCAATCATAGCTTCTTTATTATAGTCCGCAGGAACAAATGCCAATTCATTGAGCCAACCTGTTATATTGCCGTCATGATCAACATAACCTGCTGCTTCAGAAGTACCCATAGCTATGCCTAACACCTGATTTGAATCCAAGCTCATCGCTCCAGCAAGCGCTGTGATATCACCATCATTTGCTACTTCTAAGGGAACATCTCCCATTTCTTTAGCTATATTAATGAACATGTGTTTGACATGCTTATTGAATAAGTCTAATGGTACTTTGATAAATAATGATGCTGCCATTGCTTTATTATCAATATAAACACCAGCTGCACTAACACCAATACCATCGACACGTGTCATTTTTGAAGCTGCTGCTTTGATGGATGACAAAATTTCTTCATAATGATAAAGGGGATCACTATTGAGTTTAGGATACCAAATGACTTCTTCGCTGTAAATAGCAACTCCATCAACAACCGCTGACACTTTTCTGTCAGAACCACCTGCATCAAATCCTATTCGGCAACCATTTAAGTGTCGTCCTAACGATTTGGTGGTTTCTTGAGTTAATGGAACATCAGCGAAATCTTTGATTTCAACAACAAAATCAAATTCATAAATACGGCTCATAAAATTCACATCAAATGCGCGAATACCATTTTTTGAAAAAGATTTCTGAATGTACTTACCTAATAACAAAGGACCACCAAAGATGATTTTCCAACCGCCTTTTATCCATAATAAAGACTTTATGAGTCTTTCAAGATAAAAACAATTGGCATCAAATTGGTTTTGACTTTCATCAAAAACGATTGTTTGAAATGTTGATTTTTGTCCTTGAGATCTTTCAATTGAAATGCGAATATCTTCGACATGCTTTGATTGCATTACGGCTTCAATAAAGCCTTTGTTTCCTAATATAGGAGGCTTAAAATCCGGATCTAATTCTGAAATAATTTTAGGTTTTTTGTTAAATTCAAAGTTATATGTCATTTCATTTTTTGATTTGATGGATATCAAATGCAATTCCTTTCCATCTTTCTGGTCATTAGTCATTATTATCTTACTTGGATTAAATCAAATATGCAATATGTGATTATGATATATGCCGGTTTTATCAGAATTAAAAAATTATTTTCAATAAATGACAAATCATACATGTCTAGGACGATATGCTTTCATCGTCGATCCAACCAAATAAACCTGATCTCCATCCTTAGTATCTTTTAATAACCTTAAGAGTTTCATGACATCTTTACTGGGATTCATTGCCATCAGAGCAACAAGATCTCTTTGGAAAAAAGGATGTTTGATATCATTTAAGTTCTTTAGTAAAGGATAAGCTATTCTTTCATTTTTTCTTACATATCGATAAAATGAAGTGAGAATCGGAGGAATGCCAAAAAATAATTCCTGATGCTTTCTATTTTCTAAATCCATCGCTATTTCATATAGCTTGGAAGCTTGGATTTTACTCATGTAGAGGATAAGTTCCTTGATTTCTGGATCTGTTTCTTCCCAGTGAATCAATTTTTCAATCAGTTTCAATCGCCATAAAAATCGATGACTTGATGTTTCATCTAGTTGATATTCTTTGATGAACATCTTTCTAATCTCTTCTACTACATCATCGTTGACTGTTTCAAATAGGGCATAAATTTTTTCTGGAATGTCTGTCTTGGTATCTGCATGTTGAAGATATAAATAAATTTCACTCAATATTTTTTCTTTTTCTATCTTATACGCATCAATCAATGGTGCAAATAAAACATCTTTGGTAATCACTTCAAATTTATTTTTTTCGTAGATATACGTTTTATATGATATGCCTTCTTTGGAAAAATTGTCCGTAGAAAGTATCGAAAACCCAGTTCCACCATCTTCATAGGTTCGGTGTGTTGGATGACCTACAATATCATTTCTAATGAACTTCAGTTCATGAAGCGTATCATTTGAGTTGACATTGATATGATATTTGTATTGCGTTAACCCAATGGCCAAATCATATAAAGCGTCAATGGCTACGAAAAATCCTTGTAGCAAACCAAAAACATCTAAAAGAATCGCACCTTGTTCGGTTTGTTTTTCATTTACATATCTTTCAATCATTAAGTCAACATTTTCAAGCATCATAAAAGCTGCAGTAGCGCGATACCCGTTGCTGCTCTTTTCATTTTTTTCACTTGCTGAAACATATTGTTTCAATCGATCAAGACTCATATGGACTCCTTAATCTTTTGAATGAGCGTTGGTGCTGGTAGTTGTTTATATATACTACCTTCCATATACATCACACCCAAACGTTCAAGCGCTTCTTTTTGGTCTTTAGTTTTAACATTGCGAATCACTAAAGCCATTTGGAAACCTTCAAGAAGTTCCTTCATTTTATGTAAATAACTATTCCACTTGATGTTTTCTTTCTTTAAATCAACATGAAGTGCATTAAATGGATAGGAAAGTGCCATCTCTAAAGATGTTGTATCTAGTGAAATACCATGATCAATCAATTCTTGAATCTGATTAGAATAATGATTGGCTCTAAGTTCCATATCACATTTCAATCTGACAAATTCATAGGGGATGCCATACTGTTTAAATAAACCAAGTACGTAAGGATTAAAGGTGGGATCTAGAAATGTTTCTCTTGAAATCGGTATGGTTAATTTGATCAATCTTTCAGTTTGTTTTTCTAGTTCAACTAAAAACTCACAAACCTTCTTGATGTGAAATCTTTCTAAATCAGCCAAACGGTTTCGCTTTTTGGCAATGGTCAATAAATATTTATTATCTATTGATAAATTAAACATCACGAGTTCACTTTCGTATTGCCAAACACGATTCTTCTTAATATCTGTAATCTGGTTAAAAATCAATCCTAAGTTCTGATTTTCAATCGCTACATTTAAATGATCAATGACTTGTTGTTCAAATAATTCATCTTCATAATCTCGGAAAACAAAAAACTCGTACTTTTCTTCTCGTTCCCTCTTTGCCTTTTCTAAAGCGATATCCAAATATCTGAGCAGCTTATCCATCTGCTTTTCAACGGTTACAACTGGATATCTCAAAATTCCCATATTTACATTGAATTTTTCAAATTTAAGAATTTTCGATTCATAGACTTCGAGATATTTGATATAGTCTTTAACCGTTTTAGTAACGCTTCTTATGTCGTTATAGGGAATACAAACAAAGATTTGATTAAAATCATATCTATAAGTTGTTCCATCACTAAAAAACTTCTTTGTGTGTTGTGCAAACTCTTTAAAGTACAAACTAATCTTTTCACTACCATAAATATGCTTCAAATTTTGATCGAGCTCGATTAAAATCAAGCTTGCCTTATCCTTAAGCAAATCTTCAAGTTCTAAAGAGAGTGAGTAATCATTAGCTAATCCTGTTTCATGATCAAGTGTGGCTTTATCAACCAATTCTTTGGCTTGATCAATTTCTTTTGTTTGATCAAAGAATATACTCATAACTATATGTTCATCCCCTATCTTTAAACCGTATAGCTTTTCTAAAATATGTTTTTCTTGATATCTATAAAAAAGTTCTTTTATCTCACCAGATTTATTAAGTAACCTTTGAATGGTTTCCTTATAGGCATGTACGTGTTCATAAGAAACATCTCTTAAAAACAATTCCATGTGATGATGCTTATCAATCCGGAATAATTCCATTGCAGCATCGTTATAAGTCGATCGGTGTTCAGTATGTTCCCGATAGGCAAGGATGGGACTATTTATAACATCGGTATAAAATCTGTTTTCCTTTTTGATCTTACTCAATTTTTTTTCATCTAAGACATGAGCAAATATAATTGCACTCATTAATTTAAATAAGTCGTAATACTTTCCAGGATCACTGATTTCTTCATCCATATAGATGGCAAATGCACCCACATCTCCCAATGGGTATGTATATATAAATTTAATATCTTCTTCATATTCCTTTTGGGTAATGATGTTTTTTGGCCAACGCAAAGTTTTTGTCTCTTCAAATATTTCTTCGCCCGTCTTCTGAACTCGATCAATGACAGTTTCTTCAACAAAACTATCTATGATTGTCTTATCATAAAGACGTTCCTTTTTATAGTGGAATAAATTGGGTGATTCTCCCTGTAGATAAACAATGAGTTCTTTTGTTTTTATGAAAGAATCCACCTGCATGAAAAAGACTCTTAAATAGTCTCTGAATAAAAGTTTGTCATCAATCAGGTGTGAAAATTGAATGAGATTATAACTCATCTCTAAATGCTGTAATATATTATTGTGCGTTATTGTTTTTGCTTCCGCTTTTTCAATGATGACAATTTCTGGTTTTTCTTCCTCGACAACTTTAACCTTTTTATCTAAAACACGTAATAAGCTTTTGTTTTTCTTTTGATATAAATCTAAAGATGGCTTATTGTCCATCTTCTTATATAATGCAATGATTAACTCATATGCTTTCTTTTTATATTCATCATTTTGCTTATCGATTAATTCTTCATATTCGGCTTCAAGTGTAGAAGCTTTATGATAATCCTCTTTATCCATGTATACATCAAGTAAGACCAAAACCACATGCGCATTTTCTTTATTTAATCTGAGTGCTTTCAAGGATTTCGCGATGACATCATCATGTCTCTTCAGTGCTGACAAAAGCTTAAGTTCTTCGATGAAATACTTGGTTTCGAGATCAAATCCATACAGCTCATAAAGGCTATTTAAAGCCATTTCATATTGATGGCTATCTCTATAAATGACAAATATCTCTTGCAAGCAATAGATCTTAATAGGATCTGGAATAATATCTTTGAGTACTTTCATTAAATCTTGAAGATATGGTAATCCAAGTGCTTTTTTATAATCAATTTCATCTAAAACAGCAAGATATTGTTTCAAGATGGGAAGGAGTTGTCTTCTTTGATCAATATATGTTTTTGCCTTTTCAAAATTTTCCAGATGAATGGCTGCTTGTATCAAATGTTTGAGTATTTTTTCATAATAAGGTGAATCGGCTTGAAATGAAATCTCCTTTAAAACTCTTTCTCCTTCTTCAAATACAAGATTGAATAACTCGAGTTCTATTGCTATTTCAAAATAATAACTAAAAGCCGCCTGATAGTCAAGGTGACTAAGCGGTTGTTCAAGGAAATCCTTGATAATGGAAAGACTATGTGGTTGTTTTGATAATTTTAAAACATCGCTTAAACGCATAACATCATCCTCTAATCTACAAATTGAGTATCATCGTTTGTGAAATACTATCAATGCGTATTTTGAAACTTAACTTGCTGATTTTCATAGATTGCATAACTTCTGTGATAATCACCTAAAGCACCAGGATTAATAAATAGTATGCCTTCGTCAGACATCATATATCGCTCATGTGTATGACCAAAAATGACAATTTGAACATCATTAACTTTAGCTTTTAATTTTAATCTGTCCATCCCAAATTTGACATGCTCAATATGTCCGTGTGTCAAAAGAATACGAACACCATCCAAATCAAGTACTCTCATATAAGGAAGATCACTTCCGTAATCGTTATTTCCTTTAACTGATATGATGTGATGTCTTTCCCATATTTTTAAATCAAGGCACATATCTCCGGCATTGAGATGATAATCAACATCCTTATGTTTTTTAACAACATCAAGAAGCACTGCATCATTACCATGAACATCACTTGTAATTAATAATTTCATCGATGTCCTCCTTGAGTTTGTTTAATGCTTGAGCCCGGTGGGAGATTCGATTTTTAGAATCTGAATCTAATTCAGCGAAATGCTTTTTTAATTCTGGATAGTAAAAAATGGAATCATATCCAAATCCATGCGTTCCTTTTTCTTCTTTGGCTATCAAACCGTATGCTCTTCCCTCATAGCTTTTATATACACCATTAGGATAACACAAAACAATCACAGATACGAAGTATGCATCATTTTTTTCTTGACCTTCCATCTCTTTTAGAACCTTTAGGTTATTTTGATGATCATCTCCACCGGAATATCTTGCAGAAAAGATACCAGGTCTTCCATCTAATGCAGGTATTACAAGTCCAGAATCATCTGCAATGGCGAGTTTGTTATATTTTTTTGCAAAATAGGTTGCTTTTATTTTAGCATTCTCCAAAAATGAATGACCATCTTCAATCACATCATCATGATCATTCAAATCCTTTAAAGAAATTAATCTGATATTTTTGTGACTAAAAATAGCGCTTAACTCTTTAATCTTATGGGTATTTTGGCTTGCAATAATAATATCAGTCATTTTTTATATCCTTTAGTTTTCCATAGTATTTTCTATTCTATATTATCACATTTTTACTGACTGTTGTATCAATTCAACTTCAATTAGGTTATAATAAAACAAGGTGATAAACATGGATAAGCAAAAAGAAATAATTGAATTTGAAGATTTATTTAAGAATGAAAAACAACCTAAAAAACCAAATAAATATCAACCTGATCGAAAGGGAACATATCTCACAACGATTTTTGTATATTTCATCGTTATGTTTGTTGTTGCTGGTTTACTATTTATAGCACTTCAAAATATCCCCGGTTATCAACAAACATATACAGAATCAGAGCTTATTTTTGAAAATATAGCATATGACATTAACGGTATAGCAATTATTACTAATACCGATTATGAAGAATATCATGAACCTTATGATGATTTTGTAATAAACATTGACATCTATAATGATTATGCTATCCTCGTCAATGCAGACAATGAATACTATAGTGATATGCTATTAATCACAGATATTGAGACAGAAATTGTCACTTTAAATACAGATGCACTATTAGCAATCATTGGAGATATGAGCATCACAACATGGGATGGTCAAGAAGAATTAATTAATATTTATGCTGGTAAAAATCAACCTCTTCCATATTTCTTTGCTGCTGATTATTATGAGGTTGAAGGACCTATTACAAAAGTTACTGATTTTGGTAACTCAATCCTAAATTTCTCGGTTTACATCGTTTTACTACCTCTCATTTTTTTCATGCTCAAAGTTGATTTTGTCGGTGATTTTAATGAATTTAAAACTATAAAATCTCAATGGTTACCTATTATCTTAATCGGTTATGTCTATATTTTGTTAGGCAGTGTACTTTCTAATTACGCATCTACTTTCCTTGGGGATATTTTTGGTATAGCACCTTCTGAGGCGATAAATCAGCTAACAATCATAGGTGGATTGAACTCAACTGGTGCTGTCTTCATGATATTATCAGCTGTAGTTATGGGGCCAATTGTTGAAGAATTGATATTTAGAAAAGCAATGTTTGGTTTATTCGAAAATGGCAAGATTGCACTTGTAGTTTCAGCAGTTTTGTTTGGTTCTATCCATTTAATTGGTGAACCTTCAATTCTTGATGCATTAATCAACGGTCTTAGCTACTATACGATGGGATTTATTTTCGGTTATATCTATCTTAAGAATAACAAAAATATTATTGCTTCAATAAGTGTTCACATTCTTTCAAATTTAATTTCTGTTATTGCAATATTATTCTTTTACTAATAAGGAGTTTATATGATACCCTACGGTAGAGCAGTCTGTTATTCAGGTTATAGAGAAAATCAAAGCCCAAGTACACACATTTATCCAAGCTACGATGAAGTGCTATTTGATTTGACATTGCTGTCTAAGCATTTTGATTATATAAGAATGTATGACCCCTATCATCATGCACAAACAGTGTTACAAGTCATTAATGAAAATCAAATACCACTCAAGGTTATGATTGGTGTCGAACCAGGTGGTGAAATTTCAAATCCAAATTGTCCTTGGGGTGGGTTACATTCTGATGAGGAAATTGAGATAAATAAAGTAAAGAACTTTGAACAACTAGATCTTTTGGCTTCACTTGTCAATAAGTATCCAAATATCATTTTAGCAGCATCAGTAGGTAACGAATGTACATCTGATTGGCATCACAATTTACTTGCACCATCAACTGTTGCAGCTCATGCCAAATATTTAAAATCAAAAGTTAGTTGTCCAGTTACTTTTTGCGAAGGTGCTATCTATTGGTTGAAAAATGGCAAAGAAATTGCCAAAGAAGTTGATTTCATCAGTATCCACTCCTATCCGCTTTGGATACGAGTACCTTTGAATCAAGCCCTCGAATCAACGATTTCTGATTATGAAAAAAATAAAGCTGAATATCCAGATAAACAAATCATCTTTACTGAGTATGGATGGGCAACAAGTGCAGATGATAAAATGAATAAGGATGAAGCAAATGAAGAAGCTCAAGATAGGTATTTGACTCAAGTCTTTGATTGGAGTCAGAAAAATCAAGTCACCATGTTTGTATTTGAAGCATTTGATGAACCATGGAAAGGATTCAATAACCCAAATGAACCTGAAAAACATTGGGGAATCATGGATGTAAAGAGACAACCAAAACTATTTTTCAAAAAATTTTTTTAAAAAAAAGCACTCAATCAAAAATGACTGAGTGCTTTTATTTATTGATTGACTTAATTGTTAATTACCGTTCACTTCGATGTTTCTAAGCAATCCGATGCAAAGTGATAAATTATATTCCTTTGCGTAATCCATTGCAGTTTTCTGTAAACGATCCTTCTTCATTGGTATATCTCTTTCAATCAGTTTACGCAAATAAACATGATCTCGATTAAGAACAGCCAATGCTAAAGCTTGTTTTTGAACTAATCTTTCATACTTAGGGGTTATCATATATTCCTGTAAATACTTTAAAATATCTGCCTTATCAAAAATCATTGCAGTATCAATCGGTGATTCAAATCTACGATTGTGTATGTCGATATAGGCATCACTTGCTAATAATAATCTTAATGTTTCAACTGTTCCAAATCTAACAGCATTGAATATTGGTGTTTCAAATTGGTCATTTAACGCATTTGGATCAAGGTTTTGATTCAATAGTAATTCCAAAACTTGAACACTTGAGGTTTTTGATGCATGGTGCATCAATGAATTGCCATAAGCATCCTTGATAAACCATGATTGCTTACTTTCCTTTAGCAAAAATGAAATTACTTCCACACGACCACCTTGAATAGCATAATGAACTGGAAGTTTATCTTCAACTGTCTTCTTGTTCAAATATGAACCTGATTCTATTAAAAGTTTAATCATATCCAAATCGCCCTTATGAGATGCTAAATGAATAGGAAGTTCACCTTGTCTATTTTCAACATTAACTGATGCGAAACGTGTAATTAAAAGTTTCGCAATTTCTAGTTTGCCTTTACGTGCACAGTCAAAAAGAGGCGTTTCGCCATGTTGGTCTGCCATATTAACATTAATATCTTGATCTAATAAATAATGAATTACATCTATTGCACTGCCTAGTACTGCATAATGGAGAAGACTTTTCTTTTTTTCATCAACCATTTCTAAATGGGTAAAATGAAGTTTTACATATTCCAAATCGTTTTCAGTAGCTTTCAAGAAAATGCTCATCTCGTCAATCACCACCTTCTATTATAATATTATCATGAGTAAAAGAATAACTTTTCCACAATATTTGTGGGAAAAAAAAGCACTTATCCAGAGATAAGTGTCATTTTTCTTATTATTTTACTGCTTCTTTGAGTAATTTTCCTGCTCTAAATGCTGGTGATTTTTGTTCTGGAACTGTAATAAGTTCGCCAGTTCTTGGGTTCTTTCCAGTTCTTTTCACACGATTTCTTACTTCGAATGTGCCGAATCCGGTCACAACGACTTTTTCACCACGTCTACCTAAAGTTTCAGATATGGTATCCGTAAATGATTTAATAACATCTTCTGCAACTTTTTGAGTCACTTGAGCTCTGTTTGCTACGATAGCAATTAATTCTGTTTTATTCATTTAATAACCTCCTTAAACTGATTATATTATACCAAATTTTTATGTTTATATCAATCAAAAAGACGATAATAAAGTGATTTGTTGGCTTAATAGAGCATTTATGTTAATAATCTTCTGACTTTAAGTCTCTAGATAACAATTTTGGAAGTGCTTCTTCTACTGTTAGTTTATTTTGAATGATCTCATAAGCAATGTTAATCATCGGTAAATCAATGCCATATACCTCTGATAAATGATGCAATGCTTCGATCGTTCTAATACCTTCTATGGTTTGTTTTTGTTCGGAATATATCTGTTCAATTGAGATACCTTGACCTATTTTTTTTCCTGCTTTAAAGTTTCTTGAGTTTTCAGAAGATGCTGTGACAATCAAGTCACCAAGACCTGTTAATCCAAAGGCGGTGTCTCTTTTCCCACCCATCATTTCTACAACTCGAACAATTTCTATAATTCCTCTTGTAATAACAGCAGCTCTAGCATTTTCTCCTAGTCCTAAGCCTGTACAAGCACCAGAAATAACAGCAATTGCGTTTTTTACCGCACCTCCGAACTCACATCCGATCAAATCAGTTGAAGTATAAACCCGAAGATATTGGTCATTTGAGAAGATCTTTTGTATCTCTTGTGCAAGTTTAATATCCTGACTAGAACTGACAAGCATCGTTAGTTTTCTTAAAATCACTTCTTCAGCATGTGAAGGACCTGTTAAAACAACGAACCCCTTTAAATTTTTTACTGCTATTTCATCTTCAACAATTTCACTGACTCGCTTAAGTGTTTCTGGTTCAATACCTTTAGAAACATTAATAAATATTGATTTTTTATTCAACAGTAAGTTCATCTCATTTAATACTGAACGTACAGCTTTGGTTGGTATGCTTAATAAAAAATAGTTCGCAAAATCAATAACTTCTTTTAAGTTGCTCGTTGCTCTTTCATCATTGGGTAATACAGTATCAAAAAAAGGATGCAGATGAGAATTTATCTTTTCAACTGTACTCATATTGAAATCATAAATTAAGACTTCATGTCCATTATCAATAAGTGTTTGACCTAAGGTTGTTCCCCAAGCACCTCCGCCAATGATACCTATTCTCATGTCATGCCTTCTTTCTTAAAAGCAATTTAATGGGTGTCCCAGTAAAATCGATTGCGTCTCTAACTTGGTTATTTAAGTATCTTAGATACGAAAAATGCACAAAATCAGGATTGTTGACAAATAATGCAAATGTTGGGGGTTTAATTGCAACCTGAGTCACATAATTAAATTGGGCTTTGCCGTGATTAAAAATCGGTGTTGGGTTCATGGCAACAGCATCTTGAATGAGATCATTGATGATGCTGGTTTGAACCTGCTTATGATAATTTTCATATGCCAAGTTTATTGCTGGAAAAATGGTATGTACTCTTTCGTTGTATTTGGCTGAAATGAAAACGATTTGAGCATAATCTAAAAATTTGAATTCATCACGAATTTTTTCTTCCATTTTTTTCATCGTCTTGTCATCTTTTTCAATAGCATCCCACTTATTAACAACAATAACAACTGCTTTATTATAATCTGAAATATAGCCTGCAACATGCTTATCTTGTTCAATAAACCCTTCTTCTCCATCAAGAATAAGTAAGGCAACATCTGATCTTTCTAAGGCGGAAAGTGCACGTAGAACACTATATTTATCGGTATTTTCGTAAATTTTACCTCGTTTCTTGATACCCGCGGTATCAATAACGACATATTGTTTTTTATCCTTTTTAAATTGTGTATCAATGGCATCCCTAGTTGTTCCAGAGATTTCAGAGACGATGACACGTTCTTCACCAAGTATGGTATTAACAAGAGATGACTTGCCAACGTTTGGTCTACCGACCACACAAAAATTAATCACATCTTCGTCGTATGGTATTTCATCTTCGGTGAAACTTTCAATAATACGATCTAATAGATCACCAATGCCAATACCGTGATGACTGCTAATAGCTATTGGTTCACCTAAACCTAATGCATAAAATTCATAAATATTTTGGACTTGATTGATATCATCTATTTTATTTACTGCCAATATGACAGGTTTTTCCGACTTATACAATAATTTTGCAATATAGTAATCAGCATCAACAAGACCAGTTTTCCCATCAACAACAAAAACGACGACGTCAGCTTCATCCATCGCAATTTGTGCTTGTGCTTTGATTTGGTTTAAAAAAGGAGCATCGCCAATGTCGATGCCCCCAGTATCTATGACTCTGAAGTTCTTCGTCAACCATTCGGCTTTTGCATAGAGACGATCTCTCGTCACTCCTGCTTCATCATCGGTAATCGATAGTCTTGAACCAACAAGTCGGTTGAAAAGGCTAGATTTCCCAACATTGGGACGGCCGACAATTGCCACTTTATAAGGCATAATAAAACCTACTTTATATTATTTTTTTACTTTGAAATCGTTAGCAAATAAGTCTCCAATAGTTGGATTCTTTTCTGTATCTTCATCTTCTAAATATTGTTCAAATGATTCGCGTTCAACTTTTTCAAGTACACGGCGAATAGATAATTTAAGAGACCATTGATCTTTATTCGCTTCAGTAACTACAGCATTAACTGTGTCGCCAACTGCAAAATAATCTTCAGGTTTTCCAATTTTTTCATTAGATAAATCTTTAACATCAATATCACCTAAAATACCTTGAACCATGACAACTAACCCTTCTTTTGAAACACTTTGGACAACTGCATCAACAACATCACCACGCTTGATGGTAACATTTTTCCATGGATTGTCTTCTAATGATTTCTTAGAAAGTGCAATACGTTCTTTTTTAGGATCCAATTGGATAATAGATAAAGTTACTTCATCACCAATCTTGACACATGATTCGTAATTGTCACTAGGATTCCATGAGAATTCATTTTTATGTAATAGCCCTCTAACATCTTTAGCAACTTCAACGATAATGCCAAATGGGAGTTTTTGGAAAACTGTACCTGTAACTTGATCGCCTACCTTATGTGCATCGTAGAATTCTTCATAAGGAGTCTTTTGTAGAGCCTTGATCGATAAATCAAGACGGTTTCCTTCTTTTTTGATAATCTTGACATCAATTTCTTGACCCAATGTTAAAACATCTTCAATTTTGTCAATACGATAATGGCTTACTTGTGAAATACGGAGTAACCCAACGACATGGTCAAAACGAATAGTAGCTGCATGAACTTCTATCTTATCAACAACACCTTTTAAGATGTCGCCAGTGTTGAGCTGATCAAGTTCAACCTGTCTTGCTTGAAGACGTTGTTCATACGCTTCTTGTCTTTCTTTTTCAAAAATTGATTTTCTCGAAGCAACCACACGTTTGCTTCTGCCTTTGATTGTTGCTTCGATGATTTGAATTTCTAAAGTTTTACCTTTAAGAGCTTCTTTATCTTTGACTAAATCATAGTCTAAAAGACTATAAGGCAAGAACACTTCGTTTTCCATATAATATAAGACTAACCCTTTATCAAGGACTTGTCTAACTTTTGCTTTAACTATTTCTCCTGATTCTACTAATGCTTGAATTTTTTCAAATTTTTCTTCAACCAATAGAGGTAAACGAGATAATAAGATTTGAGCAGGATCATCAGTAATCTTTTGAACTCTTGCTTTGACTAATTGGCCTTCTTTAACTAAGCCAAAAAATGATTCAGGAGCTGGTTTATCGTAATTGTCCAGATGAATCTTACCTTCTGTGGTGTATTGTACGTCAATATAAATTGTATTTTCTTCTACTTTGATGACGGTACCCTCTACGATTTGGCCCACCTTCAACATTTTAAACTCCATGATTGATCTCCTTTTTGTCGGTCAGTTCTATAATTTTATTAACCACTTCATCAATGGTTAAGAAAGTCGTATCTAATTCAACAGCGTCACTTGCTTTACGCAAGGGTGATTCTTTTCTTGTTGAGTCTTTTTGATCCCTAATAACGATGTCTTCTATCACTTGTGAAATATGACCTTGTTTGCCTTTTTTCACATTTTCCTTATACCGTCTTTTTGCACGTTCTTCAACATTAGCGGTTAAGAATATTTTTAAATTTGCTTTAGGTAAAACAACTGTTCCAATGTCTCTTCCATCCATAACAATATTTCCATCTTCTGCTGCTTTCTGTTGTAATTCTACCAATTTTTGACGAACGTATGGAAAACTTGAAACCAATGAGACATTGTGAGTTACTGATTCAGTTCTGATTGCTTCAGTTACATCTCTATCGTCAATGTAAATGCGATTGAAATCATAATGAATTTGTGCGGATTCTAAAAAACGGTATGACGCTTCATCATTCAAATCTATGTTGAGTTCGATGGCAAGCAGTGTAACTGCTCGATACATCGCTCCCGTATCAATGTGCGTCCACCCCAACTTTTTAGCGATTAGAGAACTAATTGTGCTTTTTCCTGATCCTGCGGGTCCATCTATAGCTAATTTGTATCCAGGCATGTTTTTCCTCCGTACAACAATAATTATACCATGCTTTTACACTATAAATAGTGCTTTTTTATTTTTTTGGTTGTGAATGTGCATATAATTTTTTAACTTCATGAATTTTTAGAAATCGATAAGTTCCTCGTTCTACGCCTTCAAGTGTTAAGAAATCATATCTGACCCTTGTGAGTTTCTTTACCGGATGTCCAATCGCATCCATCATTTTTCTAACTTGCTTGTTTTTGCCTTCAACTAATGTGATGGAAATCAGTGTTGTTTGAAATCCCTTATCTAATTCAAGCAATCTCACTTCTTTTGGTACTGCAAGGTACCCATCATCGATGATGACACCATTTCTCAACTGAACAATTTGTTTTCTAATGACAATACCTTCGACACGAACAAGATATTCTTTTTCAATTTCATGTTCGGGATGAGTCATCAGATTAGTAAATTCTCCATCGTTTGTAAGTAACAACAAACCAGCTGTATCAAAGTCAAGACGACCTACTGGATAAAGCCTAATATCTTTAAATTCTGTACCTAACAAGTCCAAAACAGTCTTTCTATTCTTATCATCAGATGTTGTTGAAACGTATCCGGTAGGTTTATTTAACAAAAAATAAAGATGTTGTGCCATCTCAATTGGTTTGCCATCTACTTCAATTTTGTCGTTTTTTTCCACTTTAAAACCTAATTCTGTGACAACTACTCCATTGACTTTGACGCGACCTTCTAAGATAATCTCTTCCGATTTCCGTCTAGATGCAATGTTTGCATGTGCCAAAACTTTTTGTAAACGTTCCATATTATTCACCTGTTACATTATAGCATACTTTTTTTTAAAATTAGACTTGATAACTCATATTTGAAATCACCAAACATCACTTGTTCATAAAAAAACCACGATTGCTCGCGGATAAGATTATTTGTCTCTTGAAACGTAAGATCCATCATTGGTATTCACAATGATTTTTTCGCCTTCTTCAATAAACATTGGTACTTTAACCAACAACCCAGTTTGCAAGATTGCATCTTTTAGCGCATTGGTTTTCGTGTCACCTTTGACACCGGGAACCGTTTCTACTACCTGTAGTACAACTTTATCAGTTAATGATACGCCAAGGATTTCAGTATTATTATAAAACATCACTTCAACGGACATACCTTCGAAAATATATTTGAGTTCATTTTTAATTTGATCTGCTGGAATTTCAATTTGCTCATAACTCTCGTTATCCATGAAAATGTGTCTATCACCATCTGCATAAAGATATTGCATCATGTTTTTATCAATTTGTGCACGTTCTACTTTTGTGCCTGCATTGAAGGTATAGTCGGTAACTGAACCTGATCTTAAATTTCTTAGTTTTGTTCTGACAAATGCTGCACCTTTGCCTGGTTTAACATGCATAAATTCGATAACTGAATAAAGGTTACCATCATAGACAATTGTCTGTCCCGTTTTAAATTCATTTGTACTAATCATATATTATTACTCCTTAAAGTTTTTGCCGTTTCTATTATACACGAATCAAATACATTAAACAACGATTTTATTTATTAAAAAGTCAACGGCTTCAATATAACTATCTAATTTCTTTCCCATGAAGCATCCATCGACAACTTCGGAGATATAATCTATTTTTCTATATGCTTCTCGTTGATTGATATTTGATAAGTGGACTTCGGCTTTAGGAATCTCTATCATCTCTAAAGCATCACGTAAGCCGATGCTCGTATGTGTAAATGCACCAGGATTGATGAGGAGTGCATCATAATCTTCATCCATCACACTATGAATGATGCCAATCAGCTCACCCTCATAATTGGATTGATACGTAATAAATTGAATATCTGGAAAATGATCGTTGAGTGCTTCAAACAACTCGTCTTGGGTCATAGATCCATATAATTCTGGGTTTCTTCTGCCAAGCATGTTTAAATTGGGGCCGTGAATAACTAAAATATTCATTGATTTACCTCATGTTTTAAATAATTTTCAATTACTTTAACCGTTGTTTCTATATCATAATTATTTGATATGACCGCATCAGCAAACTCCTGATATTTAAAATATCTTTGATCAAATAATTGTTCAAGTGTCGTCTCCTTAAGCAATGGTCGTTGATAATCAGTTTCTAATCGATTTCTGATGACTTCGATATCTGTATCTAAATAGAACTTGATACCATTCATTAATGCCTTGTTTTCTTTAACTGTGACAACTCCACCACCACAGGCAACTACGATGTCTTTTTCTGGAAGTTTTAGGATAGCTTCGGTTTCAAGTTCTCTGAATTTCTTTTCGCCATAACGTTCAAATATTTCTTCGATGAACATTTTAGCATCCCTTTCAATCATACCATCTAAATCTACATAGGTATAACCAATAATTTTAGCTAATTTGCTCGCGATGGTTGTTTTACCGGATCCCGGCATACCAATTAAGAAAATCCTCATTCTTACTCCTCCTTTAAAAACAATTCAATGGTACGTTGTGCATCTTCAAATAGTGATGGACTTAGTGCATCGAGCATCACGGGATGCATTTGGTTTTTAAACCATGTTTTTTGTTTTTTAGCTAATCTTTTACTCGATTTGATAATTGCTTCCTTTGCTTCATCAAGCGTATATATGCCATCTAAATATTCATCAAGTTCACGATAACCAATAGCCTTGATATGCATGTTATGATCTCTTAGTAACTGTACTTCTTCAATAAAGCCTTCATCGAGCTGTTGGTTGAGTCGTGTCATCAATCTGTTTTCTAAAATCGAACGTTCAAGATCCAAATAAAGTATGAGTGCATCATATACCAATGTATCTTTTTTCTTCTTTTGAGATCTTGGCTCTCCCAAGAGTGCTTGTTCATAAGCTCTGAGCAATCTACGTCTATTTTGAATATCAACCTTGATTTCAGGATCAAGATGAATCAGTTTTTGATAGATGATTTCGTTGGATTCACTTTCATGTTTTTCTTCAAAATCATGAGCTCTACTAGATTCAACAAACTCATAATCAAATAATGCGGCTTGAATATAAAGTCCAGTACCTCCAACAATCATCGGAATTTCAATTTTTTCAATCAGGCTTCTAACATCCTTTTGGAAATGATAAACGCTATATTCATCACCTAAAGAAACGATATCAAGCAAGTGATGTTTGATATTTTGTTTTTCTTCAGTCTTAATTTTTGCGGATCCGATATCTAGGCCTTTGTAAATCTGAACTGAATCTCCATTGATAATTTCAGCGTTGAAATGTTGAGCTAATTTGATGGATAACCCCGTTTTCCCAGAACCTGTTGGGCCAACAATAACAATAACCTTTTTCATTTAGACTACCCGTTTGAACATGCGTTCAATGTCATAATGAGAAAGTTTGATTAGTGTCGGTCTACCGTGTGGACAAGTATAGGGGTTTTCACAAGTTCTAAGACTTTTAACAATACCATGAATCTCACTTAGGCTTAAGGCTTTGTTTGCCTTAATCGCACCTTTGCAGCTGATGTCTTTTGCAAGTCTATCTCTTAAGATAGATAAATCAATGGCTTCTTTTTCAACAAGCATTGAAACCATGGCTTCAATAGCTATTTCTATTTCTGAATCATTAAGCCAGACAGGAAGTCCTATGAGATCATTTTTTTCATCGAAATAAAAACCAAATGTCTTCATCATCTCTTGATGATTTGATATCACTTCCATATCATCAGATGTCAATTTCAATTGATGAGCAAATAAGAGATGTTTGATTGCTGGATTCGGTTTTGCAAGTGAAAAGAAATAATGTTCATACCTAATTCTTTCTGCTGCTGCATGCTGATCCATCAAATAAAGACCCTCTTGGTTTTGAAAAAGAATATAGGTTCCTGAAAAAATACCGACATATTCCAAATCAGGAAGTTTTGATATTTTCTCGCTTTCATTAGCATGATATATTGGTTCCTCTTCAGAAAGTAGACCTTCACCAAAATTGATATTTAGTGGTCGGTAGGTTTCGTCTTCTTTACGAATGGTTTTGAGCGTTTCTGGTATCTGATGTGTTTGATTAAGAAGTGCTTGTTTTACATATGTTTCAATATAATATGCCAATATGGATTCATTAACAAATTTAATCTCATATTTTTGAGGATGCACATTGACGTCTAAAAGAGATGGATCTATTTCTAGATGAATCAGCGCAATCGGATATTTGCCAACCATCATGAAACTGTGATACCCATCGATGACTGCTTGAACAAGCTTGTAGTTTTTAATATATCTTCCATTGACAAAGATAGAAATATCTTTTTTTCTGGAGCGAGAAATTTGTGAATTTAAAAGATATCCAGTAATATGTATTTTTTGAACGGTTTTTTCAAAAATAGTCATCCCATTTGTCATCTTTGAGCCATAAATCTGATCAATTAAATTATAGAAGTCATTGGTACCATAAGTTTTTTTAACAATCTTTTCATCCATAATAAGAGAAAATCTAATTTCGGGATGTGCTAAAGCTAGACGATCAAAGATATCAATAATCGCCTGGCGTTCTGCTAGATCTGATTTAATATACTTGAAACGAGCAGGTGTATTATAAAACAAATCATGCACTTCAACAATGGTCCCTATATTAAGTGTTGCCATACCGTCACTGACGAAGTTTCCACCATGATAGATGACTTGAATGCCTTCTCGATCTTCTTGTCTTGTTTTTAAGGTAACCTTGGAAACGGATGCAATAGCAGCAAGTGCTTCACCTCTAAATCCAAGTGTCATGATATGTCCTAGATCACTTTCATCCATGATTTTGCTTGTCGCATGTCGATCAAATGCAAGATGAGCATCCAAAAAATCCATCCCCATACCGTTATCGGTGACGATGATAGATTCCATACCCATATTGAGAACTTCTATGGTGATAGTATTGGCTTTGGCATCGATTGAATTTTCTACAAGCTCTTTTACTACTGATGCTGGACGATCAACAACTTCTCCAGCAGCAATCATATTGGCAAGCTTGCTATTCATTTGTTGAATAATAGACATACTTGTACCTATTTCTTAATAATGGATTGTAAATGCTTAATTAGTAATAGTGCTTCGATGGGTGTCATGTTGTCTGGGTTAATCTTTTCAATTTCATCCAGGACCGCAACTTTGTCAGCATCTATCATCTGTATATTTTCTTCTTCAAATTTTTCATAGTTGAACAAATCTAGAACCACCTTATTTTCTTTTTGTTCTAGTTTTTCTAAGATTTGTTTACTTCTCGTAATTAAGCTCTTTGGTAAATGTGCCAATGAAGCAACCTGAATGCCATAAGATTTATCGGTTGTACCCCGTTCAACATGGTGTAAAAAGACCATCGTATCATGTTCTTCTTTCGCTTTAACACAGAGATTGGTTAATCTTTCAAGACTGTTTTCTAAAACTGTTAACTCATGATAATGCGTAGAAAACAATGTTTGTGCTTTAATCTTTTCATGAATATATTCAATCATACCTTGAGCAAGTGCCATCCCATCATATGTTGCTGTCCCACGACCGATTTCATCAAATAAAATGAGACTCTTGGAGGTTGCTTTTGTTAAGGCTTCATTGGATTCAACCATTTCAACCATAAATGTTGATTTTCCCCCACTTAAGTCATCTGAAGAACCAATACGCGTAAATATAGCATCATATATCGGTAGTAATGCTTTTTCAGCAGGAACAAAACATCCAATTTGAGCCATGTAAACGATGATGGCAAACATGCGCATATACGTGGACTTACCACTCATGTTTGGACCAGTGATCAAGAAAATTTCACCTTCACTCATGATGACATCATTAGCAACAAACTTGGTGAATCTTTCAACTACAGGGTGTCTTCCCTTTAGAATTTCAACATTTCTTTGATTGTGAAGCTGTGGTCTAATAAAATTATATTTTTCTGAAACAATGGATAAATTGAGAAAAACATCAATTTGAGCAATCTTTGTTGAGAGTTCTTGCAAAGAAAACGTAAATTCTTCTGCATAGGTTCTAATCTCTTTGAAGAGTTCATATTCTAATGTCATGCTTCTCTCTTTAGCATGAAGTAGATCATCCTCTTTTGCTTTTAGAGCAGGTGTAATATAACGTTCGCTATTCGCTAAAGTCTGTTTTCTTTCATATTCAAATTCATCTTTGACTAAAGAAGAATTCCCCTTTGAAACCTCAATGTAATAACCGAAAACACGATTATAACCGACACGAAGATTTCTAATACCTGTTTTTTCTCTTTCAAATAATTCGAATTCAGTCAACCATTGTTGACCATGGAAATCGATATTTCTTAATTCATCAAGTTTTTGATCAAAACCCTCTTTGATGATACCGCCATCTTTAAGTGTGATGGGTGGTTCAGGGTGAATTGCAGATTCCAAAAATTGATAGAGTTCATGATGATCATCCATTTGATCAATCATTTGATCAAGCTTAGGATTTTTATAGAGTTTCAAAGCTTCCTTTAAATCTGGCACCTGCTTAAGTGTTTCTTTAAGTTGATACAAATCTCTAGCATTGACCGTATTAAATGCTACTCTAGCAACAATTCGATTAATATCATAGATATATCGTAAATGATCAATGACGCGCTCACGGGGTTGATAGGGCTTAAATGCATCAATCAAATCATAACGCTCATTTAAAGCTTTAGCATCATAAAGTGGATGATTGAGCATGGATTTAAGCATGCGTGATCCCATCGCAGTCTGACAATCATTGATCCAATGAATGAGTGTGGTTTGTGACTGATTGACAAGTGATTCATCAATTTCCAAGTGTTTTTTAACTCGATAATCAATATGCATATGGCCAATACGTTCCACAACTTTGAATGGCATTAAATGATTGATCATCTGTTTTTGAGTATTGACCAAATAATTGAGTAAATGAGAAGCTGCTCTCTTTTGGTCTCTTTCCAAATGATTCATATATTTTTGTTCGATGATTGCCAAATCATCACTATAAGAAACCAATCGGTCATTTTCTTTTAAACTATGTATAAAGGCTTCATCAAAACGAAGTGGTAAAACGATCTCTCTAATATCTAAACTTTGGATCAAATCAAAAACTTGTTTCTTTTCCAACCCATCAGTTATAAAAGATTCACCCGTTGAGATATCAACATAAGTAAGGGCGTATCCCTTTTCAGTCAATAAGACACTAGCGATGAAATTGTTTGTTCCAGCATCTAAAATACCATCTTCTAATACAGTACCAGGAGTTACTAGTCTGATGACTTCGCGTTTAACCAATCCTTTACCAGGCTGCGTTGTTTGTTCAACGATGGCTATTTTAAATCCCTTTTCAATGAGTTTTTGAACATATGGCTTTACTGCGTGATACGGCACTCCACACATTGGAACCTTTGCCCCAGCATCTCTTGATGTCAAAGCAATCTCCAAAACTTTAGATGCTAAGATAGCATCATCAAAAAACATTTCATAGAAATCACCTAATCTAAAAAAGACTATCGCGTCTGCGTAGTCTTCTTTAATTTCAAGATATTGTTGCATCATTGGGGTGTATTTTTGTTTATCCATTGTTGCCCCCTAAATTAAATATATTATTTATCAAGACTACCAGCCAAGTAAATTATTAATTCTAGTAATTAGTCCAGAACCTAAGAAGTTATTCAAGAAGGTAATCACACCATCAAGGAGCGTAATCGATGGAACAAAATGCTTGATTGCTGCAATGATGAAAACAAGTAAAACAACAATAACAATTAAAATCAAAACATATTTGAGTAACACTTTTGAAATCTTAGCGAAGAATTTTCCAACTGGGCGTGATCCTTTAGATTTTTTACCAGTTTCTTCATTCTTTCCGGTACCAATTGATGATTCAGCCTTCTTTTCTTCAATAAATTTTTCTCTTTCAGAAGCTTCATCATTTTTGATGACTCTCTTGAGTGATTTGGAATCACCATAAAATTCAACAGAATTAACGATCATGGGTTCTGTTTCTGGAATGCCTGATTTTGAAACATCGCTATGTGTCGTATGAACTTTGGCTTCTTTTTCTGTAGTTTGAACTTTTTGAGATAATAAGATATTTTCAATGGCTTCTCTTAGCATTTTGATTTCTTGTGTTAATTCACTAATGCCAGATGCCTCAAATTCAACTTGAGATTTTGGTTGTTCTTCAAGAGGTTCGGATATTTGCTCTTCAACAACAGGTTGATCAGCAACTTCTTCAATGATAACTTCTGGAGTTGGAGCAATGATGGGTTCATCTTCTATAATTTCTTCAGCAAATGATTCCGACTCAAAAGTTTCATCTAAATGTTCAGCAACTTCTTCAACTTCCATATCATATGCAGCTTGAGATTCTGGAACAAAATAAGTTTCTTTTGTTTCCTTAGCATTTGCTAGTATATATTCAATAATTTCTTCCTTTTTCAATTCAGTCGAGGCTTTAATGTCATGATCTGTAGCAAAACGTTGCATGACTAAAACGGACATGCTTCTAATTTCACCTTCGAGTTTATCAGTATGCTGACCACGATCTTTTAATTCTTTGATAATGATATCTGCAAGTTCTGTTTTCTTTAATCTTCTAGGAACATCAACTTCATATTTAACTCCAAGATTTCTAACCTCTGACAATGTAGAACTCTTAAAGAGCACAGGTCTAAATTTAGCTGGAGCTAAACCATCAATACGTCCAAAACTATCAAAGAATAAATCCTTGAGGTTAAAATTATAGGTTTTCATATCTGGAAGTTCCAGTCCGTGCTTTTTAACATAAGTGATGCTATTATCTAGCAATGTCTTTAGATGATTAGATGATACTTCTTTGTTTACCAAATATGAAATCAAATCAATCCAAAAATCTTCTAAAAACTCTCTATCTATTTTTGGATCATTGAAAAAGATAAGTAGATTCTCAAGTTGTGTTTCAGTGAATTCTGTATACCAAGATAAACGATAATTAAGTTCATCAGCAAGAGTTAGTCTTGATTTTCTAGTTTCAATAACCTTTTCCCTAAGAGTTTCTCTAAGGACAAACATTCTTAGTTCGCGTGGAATTTTTAAACCTAATTCCATGAAAAAAGTCTTGATTTGATCTGCAGGCAAATAAATAATTGTTTTCAACAACTCATCAATTTTATAGTCCTTAGTTCCAACGGTAATATTGCTTTCGCGGGTTAATCTAGCCATTGCGGTCCTCCTACTAATCTCTTTGCCTTCATAATACAATGTTTTAGTGTTTTTATCAAGTTATTTAGCTATTTTTTATACAAAAACAGCCAATATGGGCTGTTCTTATTCAAAATCCTTTTTTATACCTTCTTCAATGATTGTTTGTATCGATTGAATCATTTCGTTAATGTCGCCTTGTAAAGCCAAATAATCCGACATCAAAGGATACTCGATAATCTCGTTATAAAGTGCTTGATAGCGACTTTCAAACGTTGAGATTGCTTGTTTTTTACCAATCTGTTTTGCGTTAATCATCTGCTTTTGAAGTACCTTTAATTGATTAATTTTCGCTTTAATTTTCTTATTACTGTTGATTATATTTTCAATTCTTTTATATCTTTGAATTTCTTCATTTTGAAGAATCATTTCTATCAGTTTTTCTTTTTCTGTCATGCTAATTCACCAAGTAAAAACCATGTTTTTGCAGTGGTAATTTTCACGTCAACTATTTTACCAATCAAACTTTTATCACCTTTGAAATTCACTAATTTATTGTGTTCACTGTATCCTGCTAATACTTCATCATTGTTTTTTGATACACCATCGACAAGCACTTTAACTGTCTGATTGATGAATCTTTGATTGCCTTTGAGATATCCAGCATTTGTTCTATCGTTTAACATATATAGTCTTTCTTTTTTGGTTTCTTCTGGTGTATCATCTTCAAATTTTGCTGCTGGTGTTCCTTCTCTCTTGGAGAAAACAAAAGTAAATGCTCCTTCAAACTGTGCTTTTTCTACAAGGTCAAGAGTTTCAAGAAAATCGGCATCTGTTTCACCTGGAAAACCAACGATGATGTCTGTGGTTACCGCTATGCCTGGGACGGCCTCTTTTAAATCATTTAAGACTTTGAGATATGATTCTTTTGTATACTGTCTGTTCATTCTTTTTAAAACAACATTGCTTCCTGATTGTACTGGAAGATGGAAAAATGGCATTACATGCTTAGAATCTCTGATTGCTTCCATCGTTTTCTTGTCCAAATCATGAGGGTGGCTGGTTGTAAAGCGAATACGTTCAATTCCTAATGGATCAAGTTCTCTTAACAAATCACCAAATGTATATTTTGAATCAATGAAGTCTTTACCATATGCATTGACGTTTTGTCCAAGAAGCGTAATCTCTTTATATCCTTTTTCGACAAGTTCTTTGACTTCAAGAATGATTTCATCTTTGGATCTTGATCTTTCTTTACCTCTGGTATAGGGTACGATGCAATATGTGCAGAACTCATCACAACCAAACATGATGTTCACCCATGCTTTATATAGGTGGTTTCTCACTTTGGGGAGATTTTCTACAATCTCGCCTTCTTGTGAATAGACTTCAATAACTCGCTCTTTAGAAAATAGTGCAGTTTCAATGTATTCAGGCAGCTTATATATATTATGTGTTCCAAATACCAGGTCAACATGTTGGTATTTTTTTAAAATGCGTTCAACAACATTTTCTTCTTGTGGCATGCATCCAGCTAAACATATGATAAGATTCGGATGATTCCTTTTATATGCTTTAAGTCTTCCAAGTTCACCCCAAACACGATTTTCAGCATTCTCACGAATAGCACATGTGTTCATAATAATTACATCGCTAGTAGCTTCTGAAGTCGCCAATGTAAACCCCATCAATTCCAAAATACCCGCAATTGATTCGGTGTCAGCTTCGTTGCTTTGGCAACCATATGTATGTATAGTATACGTTTTATGAATACCAATCTTTTGATGTGCGTCACTGAGTTGAAACTTGAGTTCTTCGATTGCTATATTACTTCTTTTTCTTGCCTGTTTTAAATTCGGTTTAAAATACTTATCTAAATCTATATTACCCATAGAAATCACCTACGCCTATTATACATGAAAAAACAGTATGAACTATACTGTTTCGCTTTCAATATGTATTCTTTGAATTGTTTTCTTCACTAAATCTAGCATAACAGCATTGAGCTGTTTTGATCCAGTTGCAACTTCATTTGGTGTTGAAAATCCATTTAAAAATCGATCTAGTACTATCTCTTTGCTAACGCCGATGACACCATTTAATGGCCCTGTCATACCAACATCTGTTATATAAAGGGTTCCGTTTGGTAATACTCTTTCATCAGCAGTTGGTATATGCGTATGGGTTCCCACTATAACATCTACCTTACCATCCAAATAATGACCTAAAGCAACTTTTTCGCTGGTTGCTTCCGCATGAAAATCGACTAAAACATAATCTGCTTCTTCATTGTTTACGATGGTTTCAATACCTGTAAACGGATCATCAATATTGGGGTTCATAAATGTTCTTCCTAAAGCATTTATCACTAGGAGTTTTTGTCCGTTGTAATTGATGGTTAGATACCCTTTGCCTGGTGCATTTCTAAAATTCATCGGACGTATGATATTGGATTCTTCTATAAACTCAAAAATCTCACGATTACCCCAAACCCAATTTCCCATCGTAATAGCATGAATACCTTGACTCATTATCTCCTTATAAATCTTTAAGTTGATACCTCTACCGTTTGCTGCATTTTCAGCATTCACGATGATGACATTGGGGCGATATGTATTCTTGAGCTCGGTTAAATGATCAGAAAGCATTTCTAATCCAGGTTTGCCATAAATATCGCCAATAAATAAAATTTTCATCAAATCACTTCTTTCTAAAAAAAAGAGGCCTAAGCCTCTTATTTTGCAATGTCTGTTGCTCGTGTTTCACGGATAACAGTGACCTTGATTGTACCAGGATATGTCATCTTTTCTTCAATTTGTTCCTTGATTTCACGCGCGACCTTAAAGGTTGATAAATCATCAATCTGATCAGCCTTGACAATAACTCTTATTTCACGGCCAGCCTGAATTGCATATGATTTTTCAACACCAGGAATTTCATTGGAAATGGCTTCTAATTGTTCTAAACGCTTAATGTAGTTTTCCATGGATTCGCTTCTAGCACCTGGGCGTGCAGCGCTCAGAGTATCAGCGGCAGCAACCAAGACAGCAATGACGCTTTCAGGTTCTTTGTCACCATGGTGTGATGCAATGGCATCAACAACTTCTTTTGGTTCCTTATAACGGTTAACAATATTAACACCAATCTCTACATGTCCACCTTCAACTTCGTGATCCACGGCTTTACCGATATCATGAAGTAATCCAGCACGACGTGCAAGTATTTCATCTTCCCCGATTTCTACTGCGAGCTTACCTGCTAGAAAAGCTGCTTCAATCGAGTGTTTCAAAACATTTTGACCATAACTTGTTCTAAAGCTTAGTCTTCCTAATAATTTAACCAAATCTGGATGAATACGTCCGATACCTGTTGTAAAGACTGCGTCTTCACCAGCTTCTCTAATAAACATATCCATTTCAACTCTTGCTTTTTCTACAACTTCTTCAATACGTCCTGGATGAATACGACCATCTGAGACTAACGTACTTAATGCACGCTTGGCAATTTCTCTTCTAATCGGATCGAATCCACTTAGTACTACTGCTTCTGGTGTATCATCAATAATGAGATCAACACCCGTTAATGCCTCTATGGTGCGAATATTCCTACCTTCGCGACCAATAATTCGGCCCTTCATTTCATCATTTGGTAGATCAACAACAGAGACAGTTCTTTCTGTAGTGGTTTCACTAGCATACTTCTGTATGGCAAGCGCCAATAGTTGCTTGGAGCGTGATTGCACTTCATTTTTAGCTTTCTCTTCTTCGTCTTTGATGTACGTGGCAACTTCATCAGACATATCTTCTCTGACTCTGACCATGATGATTTCTCTCGCCTGATCTACTGATAGGCTAGAAATTTCAATCAATTTTTGCTCTTGTTGCTTTAATACTTCTTCCGCTTTGCTATTTAATTGTTCGAGTTGTTCCTTCTTTTCATCAAGTTTCTCTTCGCGTAGTGCAAGCGTTTCTTCGCGCTTGTCTAAATGGACAGCACGACGATTTAATGTATCTTCGCGCTGAGTAACCTTGTTTTCAAGATTCACTACGACCTGTCTGCGTTCACGCATGTCATTATCAAAATCCTTGCGCAACACAAAAATCTCTTGTTTGGCTTCTAAAACACTTTCTCTTTTCGCTTTTTCGGCTTCTTTTTTTCCGTCTTCAACAATTTTTTCTGCCAACTCTTTGCTTGCATTGATACTTTTTTCGCGGTGCCAAACACGAACCAAATATCCAGCTGCAAACCCTATGATGATGGCTAGCAAAACGGAGATGGTTGTTCCTATAACATCTAGTGCTATATCAAACATTTTTACACCTCCATTATTAATATTTTAAACAATCGATTAAATCAAATTGTCTTATACATGATGTACTATATCATTATACCTTATTTCTAACTTTTAAGTCAATGAAGAAACCACTGGTATTTATTGAATTGTCTTTATTTTTTTATTTATTCATGTATAATAAGAAATGAACACTTGACGAAGGAGTTATTAAACCAAATGAAAAACCCAAAAATAGTAAAAAAACCAACATTTTGGACCTGGTTGCATCGCAATCGCTTAAGGGTCGCTGTCTTAGCATTTCTTATTCTCATTCCACTTGCTTTAATCTTTACTGCATATATCGGATCATATACTGCAAATCGCAAAGTGACATTTGATGCAGAGATTACAAAAGATTCTGTGTACATTAAGGAATTTATTAATCCTGATGAAATCAATGCTTTCACTTTGAATATTGTTTGGAACGAATTGAAACATCCTGTTGATACAGTTGGTAGTCAATATTTTGAAAATGGCTATTATAAGTTCAACATTACTTATGAAGTTAATGACAATTTTAATGTTAAAAATGTTACTGTTATCCCAGTTTTGCAAACAGATTGGAAAAACCTCAGATCTATGGGATCACCTGTTTCATTAACAGATTATCCAATTGTTATCGTATATTTTGATTATGAATTACCCATCAAACCCTTATTGTTTGTAACTGTCAATGAGCCTTATTTATACTTGATGGTACATTACACACTCTCATCAGCTGGGCAAGATGTGGAATTCACTGAATATGTCAGATTTTCACTTTCAGATTTGAATCCCATGAATGTCATAAACTAAAAAAAAGTCCATCGGACTTTTTTATTTTTTAATATCCAGATTAATTCTTCCATCTTTGATTTCAATAATACGATCAGCTTTTTCAGCAATGTGTCGATCATGTGTAATAATGATGAATGTGGTTTTATATGTTTCATTGATCTTTCGAAGCAATTCGTAAACTTGTTCTGTTGTATCGCTATCTAGATTACCGGTTGGTTCATCAGCTAAAATAATTTTAGGATTATTGATTAGACTACGTGCAATAGCAACACGTTGTTGCTGTCCACCTGACATGTTCATCGCTAAATTGTCTTTAACTTTTGTGAGTCCAACAATCTCAAGAAGTTCAAGTGCACGATTATTTACTTCTTTAGTGATGGGTTTTTTTGATATGCGATAGGGTAGTAATACATTTTCAAGTGCTGTAAACTCTGGCAAGAGGTAATGAAATTGGAAGATAAATCCAATGGTTTCATTTCTTAGTTTGGATACTTGATCCTTACTCATTTTTTGTATATTCTTCTGATTGATGAAAACATCACCAGAAGTTGCTTTATCTAGTGTACCCAATATATTGAGTAACGTTGATTTTCCACTTCCAGATTGTCCAATGATTGAATTGAACGTTGATTCTTCAAAACTAAGATTCAAATCAAATATAACTTGAGTTGGATTAGGTGTTTTTTCACCATATATTTTATTAATATTCTTAAGTTCAATAACATTAGGCATTTCTAATTACCTCGATAACTGTCATTTTTGATGACTTGATTGCTGGAATAAGAGATGCAAGCGTAGAAGCTATCAGAGCAATGCCTGCAGATAAAGCAATAAATCCTGGATCGATAAAGAGTGGGACAACTGGTGTTCCATCAGGATTTAGTGCGAAAACTGTAAATGAAAATGTTAACCCTAAACCAAGCAGAACACCTCCAATAGCACCAAAGATTCCTAAGATAAAACCTTCAAACAAGAAAACTTTGGATGCATCTTTATCCAAGATACCCATCGCTTTTAAAATTCCAATCTGTTTTGATTTTTGCATAACTGTAATAGCCAAAACAGAGGAAATTCCTAATACGACTGAGATAATCACAAAGACTTGAATCATGAGTGATGATGTACTTTGCCCTTGTAAACCACTTAGAAGCGATTGATTTTGAGCCATCCAGTTTTCAGTAACAAGGTTCGAAGAACTTAAGTGTTGATCTAATTGAAGTGCCAAATTTTCAGCTTCAAATACATCTTTAATCTGCATTTCAATAGCTGAAACAGCGTTCGTATCACCGATGATGTTTTGGAGTGTAGCAAGTGTACCGATACCCCAAGTTGCATTGATTACTGAAACATTGAAATCAAAGAATCCAGTGATATGAAGTGTATGAATACTTCCCAATATCTCTAAATCAACAAAGTCACCTATCTTTAGATCTAATTCATCTTTAAGTGATTGACCTAACAGAACATCATTCAGTTGAGTTGGTAAGTTACCTTCAGTTAATTTTTCATCAAATCCGTATATTTGATTTGCTTCATCTAAATTAAATCCTCTGAACAATATTTCATTTTTTTGTGTACCTTTTTGTAAAATACCACCCAAATTGATAACTGGAGATATAACTTCTATTTGATTGCTTTGTGCTAGGATATCATCCATACTCATCTGATAATTATTCACATATGAAGTATCATCAGCAGCAATCACAGTAATATGTGATGATGAACCAATGGTTGTATCTACAAGACTCACTTGCAAACCAGTAATCAATGATCCAATAAAGACCTGTACTGAAACACCAACAGCAATCCCTAAAATAATAACAAGTGTTTGCCTTTTAGCAGATGATAAAAATCGCCAAGCAATTTGGAGGGCTAGTTTCATACCTGAACCTCTTTTCCAAATTTCTTGATGTCATCTAAGGTTTGAAGTAAATAATCGTATTTGATGGCTTCTAAAGCGTTTTGATGCACGAATGCTTGACCACCCAAGATGATTTTGACCTCAGGAAAAAATCTTTTGATTTCATCATTGATTTGCTTAGTTATAACGATGTTATAGGGATTTGTTACACTCATGGCGAGAAAATCAGGTTGATAAGCGTGAATTGCCGAAAGAATATCATCTTTTGGTGTATTCGCACCAATGTATGAAGCTTCAAATCCTTCTAGAAGCAAATAATGAGATACCATGATTGCCCCAATTTCATGATATTCAAACGCTGGAGTCAAAACGACAATCCTTTTATCGATCTTTTTGATGTTTTTACGTCGTTCAATGATGTATAGATAACAACTTTCTAGAATGGTTCTGATGATTGATGTTCTGAAATGCTCCTTCCAGATACAAACTTCCTGATCTTCGACATCACATTCAAACATGGTTAATGATGGTGCTAATAACTCTTGGTAGAGTTCCTCAATGGTTAATTTCTTCTCTTCTAGCAACTGCATTGCAAAAAGAACAGCCTGATCTTTCTGTTCTTGTTTCAAGAATTCTAGAAATGTATTATACTCTTTTAAATGCATGGAATCACCTCTAAATTGAATCATATCTTCTTTATTATATATGTTTATTTATATTTGTTCTATTAATTTGCTCAAAAAAAAGAACACTAAAGTGTTCTCTCTATTTGTTGTATGTAATTTTATAATGGTCTAAAACCTGTTTGAAGATTTTATTGTAAACATCTTGATGGTCTGTTAAATACTGTTTGGCATTTTCTCTGCCTTGACCAATCTTTTCGCCATTATAGGCAAACCATGCACCACTCTTTTGAATGATATCAAGATTTGATGCTAAATCAACAAGTTCGCCAACTTTGGAAATACCTTGTCCATAGATGATATCGACACTGACTGTCTTAAATGGTGGAGCCACCTTGTTTTTTACGACTTTAATGTTCGCTTTATTACCTATGATATCTGTCGCATTCTTGATTTGTTCAGAACGTCTAATTTCTAATCTCACCGATGCATAAAATTTAAGTGCTCTACCACCCGGAGTTGTTTCGGGGCTACCAAACATAACGCCAACTTTTTCTCGAATCTGATTAATAAAAATAGCTGTTGAATTTGTTTTTGAAATGACACCTGATAATTTTCTCATCGCTTGACTCATCAATCTTGCTTGTAAACCAATATGAGAGTCACCCATTTCACCATTGATTTCAGCTTCAGGCACAAGCGCTGCAACTGAGTCTATAACAATGGTATCAACCGATCCGCTTCGGATTAAGGCTTCAGCAATTTCTAACGCCTGTTCACCAGTATCTGGTTGAGATAAGATTAAGTTATCAACATCAACACCTAATGCTTTGGCATATTGAGGATCTAATGCGTGTTCAGCATCAATAAAGGCAACATAACCTCCGGCTTTTTGAACTTCAGCAATAGCATGCAATGCCAATGTTGTCTTACCTGAACTTTCAGGTCCGTAAATTTCGATGATTCTACCCTTAGGGTAACCACCGATTCCTAAAGCAATATCAAGTCCTAATGATCCTGATGGATTTGCAGCTATATGACGGTCTGGTTCATCACCTAGTCTCATCACTGACCCTTTTCCATATTGCTTTTCTATTTGTTTCATTGCAGCCTCAAGGGCTTGTGCTCTTTTATCTTTATCCAAGTTCTGTGTACCTCCATATTATAATAGCAAATCTTGAGTTCTTTTCTTTTTAAATACTTTCTAAAATTACTTTTCTGTTTTTGAATAAATAATCAATTCCACTTATCAATGTAAACAAGATAGCTATCCAAAATATAATATCGCCAATGAGTTCGGGTAACCCGAAGTCATTAAATAGCATTAAGATTAAAGCAACCATCGTTGATGCTGTTTTAATCTTACCATAAGGAGATGCAGCAATGACGTTCCCATGCTCTACAGCAATGAGTCTTATACCGGTAACGGCAAATTCTCTGATGATTACTATCATCACAGCCCATAGAGGTACACGATCAGGTGTAATCAGCATCAAAAATAGAAGTGCAACCATCACAAGCACTTTATCAGCAATTGGATCTAAAAACTTACCAAATGTCGTTATTTGATTATATTTTCGCGCAACATAGCCATCAAGTAAATCGGTTAACGATGCAAGGATGAATAATACTGCAAAGATGAATTGATTGATATTTAAAGATAAAAAGCCAATGGGTTCTTTCAAAGGCTCTATATAAATAAAAACGATCATAACTGGAATCATCAACACACGTAGAATAGTGAGTTTATTTGCTGTGGTCATTTTCTTACTCCCTTTAACTTTATATCCTTATTTTACCATAAAAGTGCGTTTACTGTTGCAATTTGTATATGCTTTTGATACAATAGGTATGCGCATATGGGAGGTGAATTTGTGGCAAATATTAAACAACAAATCAAACGTAATAAAACCAATGAAAAACGCCGTTTAAGCAACGCTTCTTTTAAATCATCTGTCAAAACTGCAATCAAAGCTGTAGAACATGCTGTAGCAGCCAAAGATAAAGAAAAAGCAGTTCTTACATTATCTTTAGCACATAAGAAATTAGACAAAGGTCTAGCTAAGGGAGTATTTCATAAGAATTTCGTCGCAAGACACAAATCAGGTCTGGCTAATCTAGTCAATACCCTATAAGGATGCATCACAAGGATGTGTCTTTTTTTTAGCTTTTTTCGATTTCTCGATATCCACCTTTTTGTGCCATATATTTAACATGTGGTAATTTAATTCCCGATACTCCGTATGACGAATTATATCCAATGACATTGACGTATTTTGTTAGATTATCTAGTTCTTCTCCCATTTTTTTGAGTGCTTCTAGGGTTGCTTTAATGTCATCAAGTGCTCGATGGGTGTTTGGAACTTCGACAGCATAGGTTTGAACAGCTTGATCCAAACGATGTGGATAGCGATGGCGATCTTTGTAGACTGCCATAACATCCAAGATGTCATTTTTAAATTGATATTTCGCATCCCAATATTTTCTAAAAAAATGAATTAAAAAGGACAAGTCAAATTGTATATTGTAAGCAACAAGAAGTGCATCCTCTTGATACATCTTAAAAAAACGGTGAAATGCTTCTTCTTGTGTAATACCATCTCTTAAGAGCATCTCATCAGTAATATGTGTGATTTCTACAATTTTAGAAGGTAAAGGTCGATCAGCTAAGACGAGTGTTGATAACTCATCAATAACTTGATATTGACCAGATACGGTTTTTTCAAGGAGGATGGCTCCAATTTCAATAATCTGATCGCGTTCTGCAGACAATCCTGTTGTTTCAAAGTCAAACAAAAGGATTTTTTTATGTTGTAACATATTAAGCTCCTAACAGGTAAAGCTCTAATCCTAATTTTTTATCTATCTTACCTGATTTGATATCATAATCAAGTTTGGATAGTTTTTTTAAATGGTTCTCTAAAATACTAAAAGATATGGATTGAGCATTTTTAACCAAATAATATGCTCTACCGCTCTTCATATGAAAATGTTCAGCAATTTGTTCTTGACGATAACCTTTTTCGATTAACAATTTGGTATGCATAAGCTCGCGAACTTTGCCAACAATATTGTTCAATATGCGAAGAGGATCTTCATTTCTTGCAACCAAATCATAAAAGATTTCAATTGTCTTTGGCTGATTTTTAGCTAGTAGTGCATTGGTTAATTCGAAGATATTTTCTTCGAGATTTCTACTAACGAGTAAAAGTACGGCTTTTTCATTAATTTCTTTGGTATCATAAGCGAAAAGCATGAGTTTTTCTGCTTCTTGATTAATCAACGTAAAATCAAGGTTAGTTCTTTCCAACAATGCTTCGACAGCGTCATCTGTAATCATATATTGATATTTTTTAAACATGTTTTTAACAAAATCAGGATATTCAGTCTTATCCATCTCTTTAATCTTTTCAATGTATGAATACTTAAATAAGGCACTACCCAGTGGTGAATCTTCGGGTAATAGTTCATTTTGGACAACAAGTAGGATAACATCAGGGTTAGGTTTTTCTAAATAAGAAATCCAATTTTTAACAACTGACTCGCCTTCTTTTTCAATTTCAGCAAGATTGCGAACAACAATAACCTTTTTTTCAGCAAAAAAAGAAACTGTTTGTAAATCTTCTAGAATATCATCACTTGAGTTTTCAAGAACATCATATTTGATAATATTAAATGGATCCACATTTAATTCCGTTATTTTTTCCTCAATCTTGTGATTCAATAGGAATTCATTGTTGCTGTAATAAAGGTAGATGGACTCGGCCATGCTCATACCCCCTGACTGTTATTTATATTATACTAAAAAACGTCTCAAAATGGTAGATACATCGTCCACTTTTCTTTCTTTTGATGATAGGTGTAAACAATGGTTCCCATGGTATCGGTTCTATAGATATCAATGTTAGACACTATAAGTCTCTGAATAACCTCCTTGCTAGGAAATCCATATTTATTATTTTCACCTATTGAGATCAATGCAATTTTAGGATCAACATAATATAGGAATTCAGAACTCGTTGATGTGGATGAACCATGATGAGCAACTTTGAGCACATCACTTTTTAATGAGTGCCCATATTTAGAGATCAAATCATCTTCAGCTTCTTTCTCTATATCCCCAGTAAATATGAAACCTTTATTTCCAATATGGATTTTAAAAACCAAAGCATTATTATTGATTTCATTATACTCACGAATAGGACCTAAAAATTGTATAGACATGGAACCACATTGAAGATAGTCATCTGATTTCATAGAAATCATATTTTCATGATGAATGGGATAAATATTATAAGGGTTGACGATGATTTGATTGATCTTAACATGGTTAATGATATCTTGAGCTTCTTTAATATGGTCATTGTCACTATGAGTTAAAATGAGATAGTCTAGATGTGTAATGCCCAAATCATTGATCAATGGTAACACATTTTGAAAACTATCAATCAATAGATTGCAGGTTGGTGATTCTATTAGAATTGAATCACCTTGTCCAACATCAATCAAATATAGATGAACATCTTGAGTCAACTTTATATCAACAATAAAATAACTGAAAATAAAAATGATCATTAGACTTCTCTTTATGATTGCTATAAGTGATTGTGAACGAAAAAGAATAGTGAGTAATAAATAGTAAATCACAATACCATAGACAGGCAATGCTGGAAGAATTATCAAAATATTTCTTGAGTCTAACCATTGCATCATCATTTCAAAGTAATCTATTACTATCCTCAAAAAAATATCTAATTCCGGTATCAATAAAACAATGATGGATAAAAAGTATATTGGACCTGTCAAAATGACCATGATTACAGGTAATAATAAAATCAAAAAAGGCGAGATCATCGATTGAAATGGAAGAATACTTAAAATGATTAAAACAGAAAGTAATAGCCTTTTTAAATATCCATTTAACCTTTGATAAGTATGCGACATCAAATAGATGAAATTCAAGATGATAAAAAGCATGAGAAACCCAATGTGATAAATCCATTCAATTCGATAGATGAGCAATCCAAAAAAAACAAGATGAATGATATCCAATGAAGAAAGAGTCATTTTCATCCGTTTTGAAAAGTGCTGTACTAAAAAAATAAGAACAATCCTAAGCACACTCATAGAAAAGTGATTGAAATATAAAATAATAATATATAGAGAGATGGTTAGTATGAATTGCGTTTTTTCGGATAGACTCAGATAAAAAAAGACTTTTTTTATTAAAACCATTAACCCATAAATATGCAACCCTGAAACAGTAAACAAATAAAGAATACCAAGATTTTTATACATTGAGTTTTGTTCATCAGTAAAGCTTTTTTCTCCAAGAATCAATGCTTTCATGTAGGTTTGTGATTGAAATGAGGATAGATATTGATTCATACTTTCTCTGAACGAATAAACAGAAAACGAATGGCGAACAAAATCTATTGAATAAATTGTAAGATACCCTCTGACATTTTGTGAAAGATAATAAGTCTTTTGATCAAATCCATAAGGAATGGTTTGGTTACGAAATAAGGTGACGTCCGCATCGATGACAACGACATCTCCGATTCGATAGATATCTTTATCAACAAAAGCTTGATACTTAATATGTTGATACTTTAATATGACTACATCAGAATACTCATAAGTATTGATTTCTACAATTTTAGCTTCGCCATGAATAGTTAACGGAACAGTCTCCATTTCAAAGAAATACAAACGAATAAAAAAAAGTGAAGCCCCTATCAAAATAACAGGGATTTTAATATTTCTTCTTTGCCAATAGATATAAAAGCCTAAAATGACAAAAATCCAAGGATGAAAACATCCAAGAATCATTAAAAAAATCGCATATCCCTCGATAAAATAATCATCCCAAAGTAATATATGGTTTGATTTTTTCAAGTGTAACAATTCCTATATTTTTTACATTGATGAGATCATCGATATGATTGAATTTTCCATACTGTTCTCTATAGATAATAAGAGACGCAGCTCTTGTTTCAGTCATCCCTGGAATGGTAATCAATTCTTTAAATCCAGCAGTATTGACATTTACAAACACTTTTGGTGTTTCAATGGTTGTGTTGATAGATGACACTGTAATCTGACGATCTCTGCTTATCACCTCAGACATGTTAAATGATGTCTGATTAGCTTCTTCTAACAATCCACCAGCATAGCTCAATGCTTCCTCAAGGGTTATTGGCTCAAAGAAATGATAAATTCCAGGAAATAAAACGGCACCTTTAATTTCTACTTCTATCATCTCGTAAGGAATAGCAGCTTGATCAATATATTCGATACTTTCTTGTCTGGGAAATAACCAAAACCAACCTAGAATAACTAGGATGACTGTCATTATCATCGCTTGTTTCATAATATACCTCCATCATATAATAGATGAGATATGATGAAATACTACAATTTTACTGGCGTCAGTTGATTTTAATTCCAATGAAAATCTATTATATATTCAATATTGGCATCACCAGATCAAGGTAATAATCACCTTGAAGATTCAAATGTTACCTTTAGTCATTTTACTAATTTCTTAATTAAAATTTATAGCGAAGAAAATTTTACTATCTGTGAACTGAAACACCCAATGTCATACCTATGAGTTAAGCGTATCAAGTTAAAAATAGCGGTATTTTTATCTCTTCTTCATTTAAAACTCCTCCTATTCGTAAGGTATATATAAAAAACAGAAACTACGTAATATAGTTCCTGCTCTTGTATTATTGTGTCCATTGTAGTCAAATAGTTTCTTAAATGATCCTTAATTATTTTGAAAAAACAATTATTCTATCTTTTAGCAGATGATCCATCAGCTGCATAAATTGCTTCTAATCTTAAATTTTCGGTAATTGGTTCCAAGAAATTGACAGCACCTGTCTTATTTGAATTACTATTCACATATTCCCAATATAAAAAAGTATATCCATCTTTAATTGGTGCTGCAGGTTCTACAAGTAATCCACCTGATGGAATGACTTGATTCGGTGTAAATGTTCCACCCATAGCAATGAACTCAACAAGAAATTCATCTTCCTGATCAGCAGCTATATATCGTGCGTATAAGGTGAGCGAATCATTTTCTAGCAACATATCAGTTGTAAATGGGACTGTCAAATTTTCATCTACGTACCAAATAGCAAAAATAAAATTCATTTTTTGTGGAATTGTTGGTTCAAACTGTGGAGAATTGGAATTAACAACAACTGTTAATTGATTATCATAGACAGTTCCACCATTTGGTTCATAGGTAATTGTAACACTGTGTGAAGTACATGACATAAGTAAAAAAACAAACCCTACAAGAATAACTAATTTTTTCATATTGACACCTCCATATCAAACCTTAAAATCTAGCCTAATTATATACTTAATTTTTAATTTGTATATCAGATATTTTATAAAAATTATTATTATATTTTATAGATTAAAATCAAGTGGATTTTAATGCGTGATAAAAAAGAAAAACCGCCTACTTATAGGCGATTATATAGTGTTTTCTAGAGTCAATGCCCTCTTTAATTTCCACTCGAAATTTGAGTGATTCTAAGATTTCTTGGTAGTAAGAAATGGGGTAGACATATTGTGTTATTTTTTCAATTTCATTCTCTATTTTCACAGTGTGATTCAATTGATGATCTTTCGTTTTGACATGCCATTCATAATGTATGGGTTCATCATCGATTTCCGTGTAATTATTATATAAATTGAATACTTCTTCTTTATAAATATCAAAGATAAAGAGTCCTTCATCAGTGAGCGCTTGATAGATATTATGAAAAACCTTTTGAACTCCTTTAAAATAGTTAACAACATCAAACATAGCTAGAACGACATCAACCTTAATACCTAAGGTATCTCTTAAATCATGATCATAGAGCATTGGATTCAGTTCATGTTCTTGTAGCCTATTTTGAGCTAAAGATAACATTTCAGTATCGTTATCGATACCAATCGCTAGATGATTGTTTTTAAGAAGTTCTAACAATAGATATCCTGATCCACAACCCGCATCAATAATCGTCTTATCTAAATTAATATATGGCTTAAGCCATTCATAAATGGCTTCGTAATCGACATCAGCCATCAATAAGTCATATGCACGTGCAAACATTATTTGATCCGCTTAATTCCCAAAAGACGTTGATCAAAGCCATAAAATCTTCTATCTTCTTCTTGGAATAGATGAACAATGACATCTCCACAGTCAATTAAGACCCAAGTGCCACCTTTACCTTCAATATGCTTAACTTCATCAGCAAGCAAAGCTTTCTTTATATGATTGATTGCTGCATTGGCTTGTTTCTCATTGGTTGTAGCAATCACGAAATAATCATAAAATGGTGATGTTTTATCGAAATCGTATGCTTTTAAATCTTTGACTTTTAAATCTTCTAATGCTTGAATTATTTTATTCAGTTTTTCCACGGTTTACCTCCATATAGTAAGTGTATGCATTAAGTTGTTCCTCAGCAGGAACAAGTCCTTTAATTTTTAAATAATCAATACTAGCTTTCATGACGTATTCACTCGCTAAATCGAGATCCTTAAGTGCGAGTTGATAGATGCGTTCAGCGTCATCAAATTTTCTATTCGGTTCACAGGAATCGCTGATCAATATGACCTTTTCGATATCTGACATACCTATTCTACCCCAAACATGATATCTAATTGCATTTAATACATCTTCATCATGAATATCAAAATCTATCTCTAGTGCTTTTGCAGCAGCAAATGCATGAAAAATGACTGGAGTATCTACATAATCTTTGATGATTTCTAAATCAAGACAAGCAATTTGATTTTTAATTGAATCATACTTTGCATAGTCATGATAGAGCGCTGCAATCTTGACTTTTTGTTCATCCAAATGATGTGCTTTTGCCAATTTGATTGCAGTTTCATAGACCCCAAAAACATGTTCTAATCTTTTGGGATGTCCCTTGAGTTTTTCTGTGACTCTTTTCTTCATTTCTTCAATCATTGAAACGTCGCCTCCGTCATGCTTAGATGCATGCCTTTAGGATAAGTTATTTTTAAATGCATTGGACCAACAACATGTAAGAAACCCATATCAGCAAATGTGATTTGTGTTTTTCCTTTTGGAATTCTTAAAGCCTTTTCTTCATAGTCATTGACGAAAATTTTAAACTGTTCTTCTTTATTTATGAGCAACTCTTTTACTCTTTTCGCATTTGTTTTATGTATCTTGAGGTTCTGATGTCCATAGAAAACAGCGTTCATTTCTTGACCTGTAAATATTATAGAAATCAATCCTTCGATGAATAATGCTTGCTGATCTTTAAGTTGATATATTCTTGGTTTCATTTCATGATCAGGAATTAAATTTTTATAAACTTCATAAGGTAACAATTGATGCAAGTACCCTTCTTGATAAAGTCCTGGCATATCATAGATCATCTGATTACCAAAAGGAGCAGATAATGCTTCTTGAGTCAACCCAGCTTTTTTAAAAGCTAAGGCTTTCGTTTGATTAGTGAGTGCCTTATAAATGGTTGTTTTTCCACTGTTTTGCACACCTAACAAATAGATGTTTTTATGCTTATAAGATGAAAGATATTTCTTTAAATTTTCAATGTCAAATGTATTTTTTGCTGACATTAAAATCAAATCCTGAAAAGGTACATTAAGTGAATTAGCTTTTTGTGTTAATTTTGCAACCAATTTGTCTAAATTGGTATTTCTTGGAAGCAGATCAATTTGATTAATCACATAAACGAAATGTGCATCTGGTTGATATCTATAGACTGGATAACTAAAAAGCATATCCAAATGTAGAACAGAACTTACCATGACAATCAAAGAATCGCTTTCTAGATTGGGTAAGTCTTCTGGATGAAAATGGATATTCGCTTCACCATAATGCATCAAGCGGAAACATGATTGGCAATATTCATGTTCTAAAGATAAAGCGAAGCCTACCTTTTCTTGATCTTCTGTTTGCAAAATTGCTCCACAACCTTGGCACCTAATGACTTTGGACATATAATTTCAGCCTTTCATCATATAGTTCAGGCGCTTTTTTTTGAATTTTCTTTAGGATAAATACCTCAAGTATACGATTAATTTTTGTAATCATACGATCAGAATTACGTTTAACAGATGCTACTAAAATGGAACCAATGCCAACTCGATTGGCACCAAAAACATCGGTCATGAGTTGATCACCAATGATCATGGTTTCCTCTTTTTTTGAGTCAAGCATTTTTAATGCTTTCTTAAACCCAAATTTGAGTGGTTTTTTTGCATACCAGATGAAAGGAATGTCTACTTTATTTAAAGCCAATGACACTCTTTTAAAATTAGTGTTTGATAAAATAAGGACTTTGAAATCCTTGGTCAGACCCTTAATGAATTCAATTTGCTTATGGCTTAGTTCTGCTTCATCATAGGCAATTATTGTATTATCTAAGTCAAAAAACAAGGATTTTATACCTTGCTCTTTTAGTTTTTGGTATGGAATTTCAAAAATGGATGTATGATAAGCATTTGGTATACATTTTTGATAAACTGACATTAGTTAATTTCCACTATCTCGATTGAAAAGATGCGTCCTGTTTCTGTCTTAACTTCTACAGTATCGCCTTCTGCATGGTTGAGCATTGCTTTACCAATTGGTGATTCAACAGAGATTTTTCTTGCTTTTGGATCAGCTTCGATACTACCGACAAGATAAAATTCTTTTAATTCATTTGTTGCAACAAACCGAACACTCACAGTTTTACCGATATTAACGATATCTTCTGATGTTGTTTTAATGATTTTAACATTCTTGATGACATTTTCAATCTCAGAAATTCTTGCTTCGATTCTAGCTTGTTCATTTCTAGCAGCATCATAATCAGCATTTTCTGACAAGTCACCTTGTGCTCTTGCTTCCTTAAGTGCTTCTAAGTTTTCACCACGTCTAACATCTTTTAAATATGTGAGTTCAGTTTTTAAATTATCGACACCTTCTTGAGTTAATTGAAACGATTGCTTAACAGCCATTGGTGTACCTCCTTAAATTTCTTAATTATTATACATCATTTTTTAAATAATTGCTATTTTTTTTAAGTTCTTTTGATAAACACGATGATTTGGCATGAATTCGTTTAAAAGATTATAAAAATCTTTTGAGTGATTAAAAATGATTGCATGTGCATATTCATGATAAACCACATAGTTTAAATAAATGGGGTCTAATCTTGCTAAGAAAGTATTGAGTGTAATTTCTTTGTTTTTACGGTGATAACTTCCAAATTTAGATTTGAGATACTTGAATTTATAGGGTAAGGGACTGAGTCCCTTTTGCAAAAGGTTTTGTTCGATTTCTTTTTTAACCTTTTTGAGTTGGTTTTCTAATTCATGGGCATAAATTTGCTTTTTAATTTTAGCTACATCAGTTTCAAGCGACCAAACAACAACTAAATCACTATGGACTCGATATTTGAAACTGCTGTATGAAATCATTAGTTCATACTGAGTTCCCCAAAGCGTGATTTGATCATCGGGTTCATTTGATTTTGCAATCTCGAGTTTGTTAAGAATCTGATCGAATTTAAGATCGATATAAGATAAGATCAAACTCTTCTTGGTAAGAGGATGGGTTGTTACTCTTAAGTAACCATCTTTGATTCTGAAATAAGTATTTTTGATTCTTTTTGTTTGGATTTGGTAGGGAATGACTTTTCCGTTTTTTTCGTATATTTCCATTACTTTTTCCTCAACATCGCATATGGTTCAACAGCAAAAGGAACCTTGATTTTTAAAATTTGTTGAGGATGTCTCGCAACATTTTCAACATCGCCTTTGTCATCAGTCATATATTCTAAGATAAAAGTTTGTTCGTTTCCGTTGGGATGAAAGATTTCAATCTCATATCCGACTTCAAAATAATTCCGTTGCTCAATGGTTGCTATCTGTGTTGTTGCATTATAGTCTTGAACGAGACCAATAAAGAGTTGTGATGGTTGTTCACTCTTCTTGTCATAGAGCTGTTGCTCAACACCAGGTAAACCTTCTAGATAACCATGGGATGTCTGTCTATTTTCAGCTTTTTGAAGTTCTATCAAATAAGGTTCAAAATCTGCGATTTTCAAATCTGTATAAAATGCATCAATTAATCTTCTATAAGTCGACACTACAGTGGCAATATAATGTAAACTTTTCATTCTGCCTTCAATTTTCAATGACTTAACACCTGATTCAATCAAGAAAGGAATTTGTTCTAGTGCTTCTAAATCCTTTGAGGACATGGAAAACATTTGATCACTGATGCTTACACCATCTTGAGTGAGTTCATAGTTCCATCTGCATGAATGCGCACAACCTCCGCGATTGGCATCACGATCCGTCATATTGTTTGATAGACTACACCTTCCGGAATAAGACATGCACATACCACCGTGGATGAACACTTCAATATCTGCCTTTGTTTTGGGTATGAGACGCTTGATTTGATATTTATCAAGTTCGCGAGCTAAAACGATACGGGTAATACCGCGTTCATACCAGAAATTAACAGCTTCGCTATTGGTTGTTGATTGCTGAGTAGATAAATGTATTTCAAGCTTAGTATGTTTGAGTGCCATGTCAATAATGAATGGTGAAGCAGAAATAATAGCATCCACTTTTCTTGTTTCTAATGCTTGCAAGTATTCTATGATGCCATCCATATCCTCATTGTGAGGAATGATGTTTGTTGTAACATAGATTTTCTTGTTTCTTTCATGTGCAAATGTAGTTGCTACTAAAATATCATCAAGTGTGAAATTTGAAGCACGTGCACGAAGTGAAAAATTCTGTCCTCCGATAAAGACAGCATCCGCACCATACATCAGTGCAATTTTTAATTTTTCTAAATCACCGGCAGGTGCCAATAGTTCAATCATAAGTTATCCTTTATGTTTATATATTGTCTTCTTATAGATGAATCCTTCATCCCAAGTTTCTTGGTATACTTTTTGAATTCCATTAATAAGATTTAAATCTTCTTTCTCATTTTTATACATTTCAAGAACAGAAACTGCATAGTCATCATCTTTAAATAGCGTGTCAATAACCAAATAATCAACAAATTCTTTTAATTCAGCTAAATGATTAAGCGATGATAAGACTTGACTTCTAAAAACATGAGTTCCAGCTTTATCTTCCAAGATTGGATAAGGATCATCTTTTCTGTTTTCTTCGATAATCTTTATATCCTGACGATTGTGATAAGGATTTTTGGATGCAGTAAAATCTGTAAAATTATCAATCAGTTGTCTTTTAGAATAAAACATATTCAAGTGTCCATGGCCAACCATAAACATTTTGTATTTCTTGTTTTTCCCTATATATTTGGCATCTTCTAAAGTGATTTCCTTAGCGACATATACACCTTGAATATGAAACTCTGATAAAAAATTGAAATCATAAACATTTGTTAAAAGTGTTTCAGGGTTATAAATAACTAAATCGCTTAATCCTGAATTCTCTAAAATGCGATAAGCTCCTAAATCAGCGACTACTATACCTGTAAATTCGGAAATCGGTAGTTTATCTATCCAAGATTCAAATATCACCAATTGATCATCATTGAATATTTGATTACAGATCAAAAATAATGATTTATTTAAACTTTTTGTTATTTTCAGTGCTTCCAGAATCTCTTCGTTTGTATAGCTTTTTGTCAGTCTGGTTCCAAAGTCATCATTTCCAATTAAAAAACCATCAGCAAATACTGAAAGCTTCTTTAGGTTTCCTAAATCGTAAATTGTTGACAATAGTTTCATATGGATTTCCTTTGGCTAAGACTCATACCATCACCATGTTCAAAAAAAGTTGTTTCAAATTCGGGATGGAGAGATAGAAAAGATTTGAATGTTTCGATTTTTCTTAACAACTGTTTAGTGTGTCTATTAACATTTTCAGGCTTTAGATCATGAAATCTTAGATTATCACAAACAACCACACCATTCGGATTTAAATAAGGCATATATTTTTCAAAGAAACGTTGGTATTGTGCCTTAGCGGCATCAATAAAAATCAGGTCATATTTCTTGAGTTCCCCATGGTAGGTCAATGCATCAGCAGCAATCAAGTAAACCTGATGATCGATATCATAAATTTCTAAATTCTTTTGTGCAAGATCAATCATTGCTTGATTTCTTTCCATGGTATCTACTTTACAACCCAAAGAGGCCATAGCGAGTGCGCTATAGCCAATTGCAGTTCCTATTTCCAATACTTGTTTAACATGATACTCATCAATCACTTTGCTAAGAAACAAAAGACCATCTTCACAAATAATGGGAACCTGATAATCTTTCGCATATTGTTTAATCTCTTCTAGCATTATGCCTCTTCTTCGTCGTCGTCTTCTTCGTCTTCTTCACTATCAAAATATGCCTTTAGGACTTTATCAAGCATATCCCATTCTTCATCAGTTTCGATATCAAGAAATGTTCCTTCATCTTCGGTTTCTCCGACAACATAAACTGCTGCACTGACTTCATGTGAATCCAAAAATTCAAAGACAACATAGTTTTTTCCACCATGTTCATGAGTAAATAAAATTTCGCATACAGACTCATCGCCTTCAGCATTTGTAACAATCATTTGGTTTTCTTCTAACATAGACTTGCTCCTTTATAATCTAAATAATTTTGTAATATAACAACTGCAGCGAGCTCATCCTTTTTTTGTTTTTGGGATTTGCGTCGTTCTGAGCCTTTAATCATTGCTCGAAGAGCAGTTTGGGTTGATAATCTTTCATCCCAAAGAACAACTTCAACTGTACATCTTTGTTCAATCAATGCTTTAAAATCTTCACTGATTTTCCCTCGGATACCAATATCATTATTCATGTGTTTGGGATAACCTAAAACCACAGTTTCAATCTTATATTCGGCAACCAACTTCGCCACTTGATCAGCAGCCTCTTCATAATTGTTTTCCGTAAATCTATAGGTTGTCAGTGCATATGCAATAACACCCGACTCACTCATTGATATACCTAATGTTTTACTTCCTAAATCTAATCCTAAATATTTTTTCATAAGCTCTTTCTAATCGTCTCAATCGTTTGTTCAAGATGTGTTAAATCCTGAGTGCCACCTTGAGCCATATTGGGTTTACCGCCACCTGATCCACTCGTGAGTGATGCAGCTAGTTTAACTAAGTTACCTGCTTGATCCAAAGAACTCTTGCATAAGAATGTTGCTTTACCGTCTTGGATGTTGACAAGGAATAACGTTTGCGCTTTTATTTTATCATAAAGTGCATCCATCAATTGCTTTAAAACTTTAGAATCGATATCATGCATTACGATAACTTGTTTCTTTGATTTGTAATCATCAATAAAATCATCAAGTCTTTGAAGAACATTTTGCTGTTTCATGCGACTAACTTCTTTTTCTTTATCCTTGATAAGCTCTTTGATTTCGATGATATAATGGCGCATATTTATAATGTCTTTATAGCTTCCTATAATATCTGGTTGATTGGGAATGTCAATATTGATTTCCATACGATTGATCTTATCGTACAATGTTTCTATTTCACGATAAAGCGGTTCTAGAAAGCCCTTTACTTGTTCGATGACATCTGTTCCTGTAACACCTTCCATACGATAAACACCAGAGCCAATTGATTCATAAGAAGTAATGGCGAAGTCAACAATTTCTCTAGTGTTCTTAACGTGTGTTCCCCCGCATAGTTCTTTGCTCCAACCCATATCAACAACACGAACTATATCGTGATATTTTTCACCAAACAGTGCCATAGCACCATATTTTTTAGCTTCTTCAAGTGGCATTTCGCGGATGATAACATCGAGTGGTTTTTCATGAATGTAATGCTTAACCAACTTTTCAACTAAAAGGATTTTTTCATCTGATTCAGTTTCATAATGGTTGAAGTCGAATCTCCAGCTTTTTGGTGATACTTGAGAACCTTGCTGGTTTGCATGCTTTCCAAAATTATCTTTAATTGATTGATGAAATAAATGTGCAGCACTATGATTTCTTATTGTTCTTAAACGTTGATATGCATCAACGATAGCGAGTACTTCATCACCTTCATCGAATGCACCTTCTTCCACCTGATGTAAAAACTGACCGTTTGGAAGTTTAGAAACATCGGTGACTTTAAGGCCATTAATGGTACCTTGATCAGCGACTTGGCCACCGCTCGTTGCATAAAATGGCGTCTGATCTAAAACAATGCCTTGATCAAATACTTTAATGACTTTGGCTTCGGTTTGGAGTGCTTTGTATCCCACAAATATAGAGGGTTCAACAAAACTTAGAAATGCTTCTTCCTGTGCTTTCATGCTGCCATGTTTTGTTCTTGCAGATCTTGAACGTTCCTTTTGTTTTTCGAGTTCAATGTGGAATGCTTTTTCATCAACGATAACGTGATGCTCATTTGCATATTCTAGTGTAAGTTCTATAGGAAATCCATAGGTATCATAAAGTTTAAATGCTGTAACACCTGAAATAACTTGACCTTCTTTTTCAATAGCATCTAAAAGATGTTTTTCACCATCATTGATGGTTTCAAGAAATTTCTGTTCTTCTTTTAAAACAAGCTTTTGAACGATATCTTTGGTTTCATAGAGGTTTTTATAAAAAACACCCATTGTTTCTACAACATCATCAACAAGCTGATATAAAAACGGTTTTGTAAGATTTAATGAGCGACCATATTTAACAGCTCTGCGTAGCAGTCTACGAAGTACGTAACCTCTACCTTCATTAGAAAGCATAGCACCGTCACTAATAGCAAAAACCAATGCTTTAATATGATCAGAAATAACCTTGAATGCCATTTGGCCGGTATAAGTGATACCTGACAATTTTTCAACGTGCTTGATTGTTGGAAAAAATAAATCAGTTTCAAAATTAGTCTTGACCTGCTGAATAACGCATGCAAATCTTTCTAAACCTGCACCTGTATCAATATTTTGGTTAGGTAATTCTGGATAGTTTTCTCTTGAAAGTCCTGGTTTTGAATTATATTGAGAAAAGACAATATTCCAGATTTCAATATATCTTTCATTTTCTAAGTCTTCTTCGATGACTTCTTTTCCACGCTTGTCATATGACTCGCCACGATCAAAATAAATTTCCGTATCAGGGCCACATGGACCAGGTCCGATTTCCCAGAAATTATCTTCTCTTGGAATAAGATGTGATGGATGGATCCCACAATCAATCCAGTATTGTCTTGCTTCTAAATCATCCGGATAATAAGTCATATAGAGTTTTTCAACAGGAAAACCAAACCACTTCGGATCTGTTAAAAGCTCAAGTCCCCATTCAATAGCTTCTTTTTTAAAGTAATTTCCAATTGAAAAGTTTCCAAGCATCTCGAAAAAAGTATGGTGTCTGGCAGTTTTTCCAACGTTATCGATATCATTGGTGCGGATGCACTTCTGAACATTTGCTAATCTTGGATTTACAGGAGTTTCACTACCATCAAAGTATTTCTTTAATGGGGCAACACCTGCGTTAATCCATAGAAGTGTTGGATCGTTTTGAGGAACCAATGAGGCAGAAGGTTCAATCCTGTGCCCTTTTGATTCGAAAAACGATAACCATGTTTGTCTGATTTCTGCTGCTGTCATGTATTTCATAACAATTCCTCCATATTAATAAAAATAAAAGTCCTTAGAAATGTCTAAGGACGTATAAGCTACGCGGTACCACCTTAGTTCTAGAAATGATTCTCTAGCACTCTTTAGTCGTTAAGGCCGACATACCTTTTGCTCCCAGATAGCATTCATAAGATTTCTTCTTCGTTCTCACCAACCACGAAGTCTCTTTAAAAGAAATGGTTACTACTCGTTCTGTTCATTGCGATTACATTTTAACACAGTTATTGCTCATTGTAAAGGTATTTTATTTGCTTATTGATTTGGATGAACCATCTCATAGTGCAAGATATCTTCTTCAAGATAAGGTCCATTTACGACTTCAAATCCAAGAGTTTCATAATAGTCTTTCAAATAAGCTTGCCCTGATATTCTAATGGGGTCACCCTTCACATCATCCAGAGCTTCTTTGATGAGTTTGGATGCTAAGCGACGGCCTCTATAATTGGGGTCAGTTGCGATTCTGCTTAAAGCATATTCTTTGAATTTAACGCCTTTTTGAATCAATCGCAAATAGCACACCAATTGATCATTATCCTTGATCATATAATGAATACTCTTCACGTCTTTATAGTCTGTATCAACATAAAGGATTTGTTGTTCCATGACAAAAACCTTGAATCTTAAATCAAGAATTTGATAAAGCTCCAAATTAGTAAGATCATTAAACGATTTCTTTATGACGTTTGAATACATATTTAAACACTAAGGGAGCACCAACTGCAGCCCAAACTCCAATCGTTAAGTATCTAAAAAAATCGAAAATCAAATCAAGCGTTGTTGGGTTAAATTCTTCGTAAAGAGAATAGGGAAAGATGATTTTCAATCCTTCTTTTAAAGCAATAGCAATAGCAAGTCCGATGATTACTTTTAGGATTTGTTGCCAAAAAACGGTTTTCACATCATACTTAACATATTCTTTTTCCAAATAATAACCAACTGCAAAACCCACAAATCCACCAGCAGCTACATATAGATCAGTATTTCGAACAAAAAACATAATCAAAATGAATATTGGGGCAAGCATCAATGTATAGATATGCTCATTATCTCCCATTTTATCAACAAGTTTATAAATGAAATGTGCTAAAATGAAACTTAATGTAACGCCGACAACCACATCGGTTAAAAAGTGCTGTCCTAAGTAAATTCTACTGAATGGTACCAAGATCATGATGGCTATCCCGATGTACCATATCCATTTTTTTGAAAGTCTCTTAGAAACGTCATAAGCCATATAACCTAAAGCCCCTGCTGCTTGAGAGTGCCCGCTTGGAAATGAATAACCACTGGTTATCCAACTCGGTTCTGTTTGTACACCGCTATAGTAATATGGTCTAAGGCGTTGGAATATTTCCTTTATTCCCGAATTAATACCAGATGTCAACATATAGGTAAATACAAATTTATGTGCATATTTCTTATTGACTGTCCAATAGATGATTGCAACCAATACAATAAAAAAATATTGATCGCCTATTTCAGTAATGATTGGGAATATCCAGTCAAAGAATGGATTTCTCATTTGTTGGATAAGTTTAACAATCTCTAAATCCATAAGATTAAGCCTCTTCTTTCATTATTTTCTCTTCATCTTTTTCGATATAGACGTAAGTATATCCATCAGGTTTATGCCAGACGTTTTCCTGATCAAGATAACCTAAATCTTTAAGTTTGCTAATAATTAATTGACCTATCTTATATCCATATTCAACCTTGTCAGTTATTATATCTGGTTTAAAATCTAAAACATCGTAAGGAATGGTATGAAACAGATAATGAGTTCTTAGATTGATCAATATAATATTTTTATTTTGAAATTTTTTTGGTCTGAAAAATCCATCGATTGGAACAGCAATAATGATGTCACACCCATGATCAAGAAGTGGTTGAACTGGACAGTTATCTACAGCACCACCATCCACGTAGTGGTCTTCGCCAATGGTTGTCGATCCAAATAAGAGTGGAATCGATGAACTAGCTAATACAGCTCTATGAGGATCTTTGAAATCATTTAAGTGAAAGACCTCTTTTTCCATTCTATGAATCAGCACTTGATCAATCAATGAATCTTTACGTATCTTGGCTGATGTTGCATATCCTTGTATTTTGCTATTTCTTATTTCTGAAAGCGATACTTCTCTTGTTAGTACATTGAAAGCATCTTGTAAACTGAAAATACCTAATCGATCCATCTTAAACCGATCGGCTCCAGAACCATAGATATCTGAATTATTGATCATTCCCCAAATTTCAATCATTCGTTCAAAGCTAAGTTTTGCCATAACCATGAGTGTGTTGATTGCTCCGATGGATGTTCCAGATATGTGATGGATATCTTTTAGGATATTTGCTTCATCTAGTGCTTTGAGGATACCAATCTGATATGATCCTCTCGCACCTCCGCCTCCTAAGGCAATTCCAATCTTATGTTCCATATTCTACCTATTTTTCAATGCTTTCTTCATGTGTAATTGTTGATCTTTTTCTTTCAGTGTTGCGCGTTTGTCATAATCCTTTTTACCTTTTGCAAGTCCAATTTCGACTTTGCAAAGTCCTTCAACTAGATAGACCTTCAAAGGAATAATGGTAAAACCTTGTTCTCTTGTTTTAGCAAAAAGTTTAACAATTTCTTTATGGTGCAACAACAGTTTTCTTGGTCTTGTTTCTTCATGGTTAAAACGATTGCTAAAATCATATTTGGATATGTGCATGTTATTCACATAGGTTTCGCCATTCCTAAATGTCACAAATGCGTCACTGAGATTTACTTTTCCAAGACGAATAGATTTGATTTCACTGCCCAACAATTGAATGCCTGCTTCAAATGTTTCACTTATGAAATAATCATGTCTAGCCTTTTTGTTTTGGCTTATAAGCTTCATGTTTGCGTACCTGCTTGTTCTTATTCTTATCGACAATAACAAAGTCCATTTTCTTTGTACCTAAATCAACATCTAAAAGTTCGACCTTAACTTGATCGCCTAAACGATATTTCTTACCTTTATTACCAATGAATGTCAATAAAGATTCGTTATACATATAATAGTCGTCTAAAACACGCAGTGGTACAAATCCTTCGATACCATTGGAAAGTTTGACAAACATACCTGACGGCATCATTTGTGTAATCATTGCTTTGAAATAGTTTCCTACTTTGTCAGCCATAAATTCACAACTCTTTAATTTTGCTACATCGCGTTCCATTTGAACGGCTTTTCTTTCCTGATCAGAAGTATGCGTAGCAACATCATGCATCATCGATTCAAAGTGATACATATCTTTCTTCATGTTCTTGGATTCACCTAAGACAAAAGTATGAATCAAACGGTGCAACATTAAGTCTGGATATCTTCTAATTGGAGATGTAAAATGCGAATAATATCGCGCACCTAAGCCATAGTGAGGAGATAACACTTCACTGTATTTAGCTTTCTGCATTGCGCGTAGAAGCATCATATGAATGATATAACTATAAGGAGTTCCAGAAGAATTTTGAGTGAGTGTCTGGAGTGGTTTTGGATTTCCTAGTTGCTTCATATTGACGGGGAATCCCAGTCTGGAAACCATGGTTAAAGCATTTTTGAGTTTAAGCACATCAGGTCTTTCATGTATACGATATAGACATGGAAGATCAGCATGACTCATGTGGAATGCTACGGTTTCATTGGCAATCAGCATAAATGATTCAATCAGTTCTTCAGCATCGTCAGTTGATCTTTCGTAGACATCAAGAACGCGTCCCTGCTTGTCAACGATAAATCCAAGCTCACTGCTTTCGAATTCTATTTCTCCACGGGCTTTGCGAATAACCTTAAGTTTTTGCGATAGTTCATTCATCATCAATAGCATGTTTTCTACAGGTTTATCATGCATGGAGACATTATTTTTTAGGAATTGATTGACTTCATCATAATTCAATCTTCGATGACTTTCAATATAACTCTTTTGAATATCATATGATACAACCTTACCGTCCATATCCAGAATCATATTGCATGATAATGTCAATTTGATTTCATTTGGATTAAGAGAACACCAGTCATTGGACAATAAATGAGGCAACATCGGAATCACACGATCAGCCAAATAGGATGATGTGCTTCTTCTGTATGCTTCCTGATCCAACAAAGAATCTTCTGTCACATAATGACTGACATCTGCAATATGTACACCAAGATGGTATTGATCCTCTTTGATTACAAGGGAAATTGCATCGTCTAAATCTTTGGCATCCTTACCATCTATAGTCACGATTAACTCTTTGGTCAAATCGAGACGTTGTTTCTTTTCTTCTTCGATATTGATATGAATATTATTGAGTGAATTAATAACTTCATCATTAAATTTTTGGGGCCATTCATAGCCAAATACGATCTTGAGAGTATTGATGTCGGGATCATTGATGTGTCCGATAATTTTCTTTACATGGGCATAAATCCCAAAGTGCTCAATCGATTCAACTTCAAGCATCACAACATGCCCAGCAACTAATCCTTCAGTGTTTTCTACTTCAAGTCTTCGATCTATATATGTATCCGGTTCAAAAAACAAACCTCTTTTTGTTTTTTTTACAGTCGCGATGATCACTGTTAATGCACGTTCGACAACTAAAACTATTTTTGGTTCAACACCTTCTTTAACCAAAACAATATCATCATGCATCGCATCTGATAAATATCTTTGGTCAATATAGATATCTCCTAACTCCTGTCTTAAAAATCCAAAAGTCTTTTTATGATCAAGTCTTCCAATTAAAATATCTGTTTTCAAGCATAAATTAGTATCTTCAACCACTAAAAATGGATATTCATCAATCTTAATATCCTTATAATTATCCAGTGGTAATTTTCTTGTTTGTTGATTATAAAATTCTAAATATATATTATTCATTTCATTTACCTCACATGATATTATACCATATTTTGCCTATGCTTCTCATCAGTTTATGAACATCAATTGTTATATATTGAGTTTTTAAAAAATAGGCGTATAATATCGATTGTCATCATCAGATATGAGGTCATATGAAAAAAATATATTCATTCATCAAAAAAGATAAAGTCTTTCTGATTTCACTTATTTTTGCAATATTTTCAATGTTCATCATACCTCCATCAATTGCATATTTTGATTACATTAATTGGAAGGTATTAATCATTATGTTCACGATAATGATAGCTGTTTCCGGTATCTATGAGACCCATTTTTTTGATTACATAGCAACAAAACTAGTCATGCATTTAAAAAATATTAAATGGATTGGTTTAATGATTGTGTTGGCAACATTTTTTTTAGCTATGATGCTCACAAATGATGCTGTTTTATTGACACTCATTCCATTTACTATCTTCATAACAAAACATACACATCAAGAAAAACATGCTATCACCATTTTAATTCTACAGACCATCGCTGCAAACATGGGGAGTGCACTTACACCCATGGGAGATCCTCAAAATATCTATTTATATGCCTTTTTTCATATCCCTTTTTCAACTTTCTTATCTGTGACATTTCCTATTACTATTTTGGGTTTGTTGCTGATTGTGATGACTCTAGTCATAAAAATTCCCTCTTCATCCTGTGAACTTAATATCACTACCCCACCTGTTGATATCAAAAGATTATTCCTATACTTATTGATTCTAATCAATGCATTATTCAATATACTTCGTGTTGTTCCAGAAATCTATACAATACTAATTACTTTGATATTGATGTTGTTATTTGGAAGACATTTGCTAAAACGAGTTGATTTTCACCTCTTGTTGACATTTACTGCTTTTTTTATCTTTACAGGTAATCTATCGCAGATGTCAAGTATACAAAATTTTGTGTCAGGTTTGTTAAATACCAGAAACTCTGTATTTTTTTCTGGCATCATAGCAAGTCAATTTATTAGTAATGTCCCAGCTGCTGTTTTACTTTCAACATTTACGCCTATCACTTTATGGCAGCCTTTACTCCAAGGAGTAAACATCGGTTCAATGGGAACGATTATCGCATCATTGGCAAGTTTGATTACATTCAAGTACGTCATGAGAGACTATCCATATGAAATCAAAAAATATTTGCTGAATTATTCAATTCTGAGCATCATTTTTATGGTGATTATAAGCTCAATAATATTTTTGTTTTTTTAGTGATATACAAACTCGCAATATCCTTTAAATCGGTTATAAGTCATTATAAAAATGATCTTGCATTAATCCAATCAATTAATGCTATAATGATTACACAATATTTTCAAATGATATATAGAAAGTAGTGATCTTTGTTATGAATACAAGTAAAAATAAAATTATTACAATTATGGCAGTTGCAAGCGCACTTGTCTTTTTAGTTGCTGTAATCATGCTGTTTTTGGGAGATCAGCTTGATCAGATGTTTAATGTCATAGGCATTAGAGTTGCAACACTATTTGTAGCATTCGCTTCATTTTTTTCAAGCTTCCTATTCGGTTTGCTTATTCTATTACACAACAAGATGGTTGTCAAAATGAACGATGATACGAATAGACGTGCAGAATTGTTTAGAGAACTTCAATTTGCATCAACGAACTACTCAATCATAGAGTTTATGGATCGTATGCTTTTGTATGGCGAATCGACACGCTATATTGATAGTCTAGTCCAAAAAAAATCGATGATGTTTCACATGATTGAAAATGTGATTAATGAAAACGACGTTTATGAACATCCAGAGGATTACAGATTCGTATCAGTCAAAATACCTTTTCGCGTCATTGAAGGGAGAACAGTATCCAGCATTAAATTTGATAAGTTAAGATTTGAGAGAACCGGTACAAATTATGAGTTCATCACTCCTAAATCAGAACAGGGAACTAGAGCATTTTTACTTTACAACGAGCATACCAAAAGAAATAATGTCATCGTTAATCTAATTATTAAAAAAGATAGTGCATTTTACGATCCAAGTCAGATTAATGTCTTTTCTAAAATTAAAATATACATTAATATTACAAGTTTGTTAGGTGTCAAAATCAGAGGAAACACAGAACTCTACTTTACGAACCCAGAGCAAATTGAAGGCGATGGTACAAATACATATCGCATCAACTCAGCAAACTTTACTTTAACTGAAATGCCAAGCATCGCGAAAATATAATTCAACTCAATCAGAATAAAAAAAAGTCTTAAGCGAATACTTAAGACTTTTTATCTTATATTAAGTTCATTCACTCCAAATATCTATTAATATAGGTTCAATACTAGCAAGTATTGTTTGAGCCTTGATTATTACCCCACCATTACGATAGCGATGCTGTGGTTTTTCATATATTATCTTCTTTTTATTAATCAAAATTGCTTCTTTCCCTTTATGATAACAAATCGTGATTTGCTTTTCTTTAAATGCATATCTCACCTGAAGTCCATTTAAATGATTAGGTAATATAGGATCAAGTAAAAGATCACCATGATAAAGTTTAATACCTAAAATATTAGAAACGAGTTGATTGATATAAATACCAGGTCCACTGGAATATAGGCGCCATCCACCTTTGACCATTATCTTTTGATCATGAATCTTGTGAAAATCTCTTTTGGCTTCGTATCTGTCTTTAAACCATGCGTCTGAACTTGAAAAATAAACATTGCTTTGTCTATAATAAGCATTTTTAACTTTTTCTTGAATCAAAATTGGATTAATAACAAACAATCCCTCATATGCATTTTCTGCTTTTCCAATCTTTGCCATTGCTTCTATATATCTAATGTGAGCATGAACATATTGCAACCCTATTTCTCTACCAAAATTAGCAGCTGTTTCTGCACGTATAAAGTAAGTTGCTTTTCCACCATGATACTCCACTGTAGTATCCATTAACCTGACACCATCAGGATGTTTCAAATATTTGTCAATAATGTTTGAATAACTATCAAGTTGATTGTCGTCAGCCAATTCAGCAATCATAGATCTTATGAATGGTAATAAACGGTAACTTAGACCTGTTTTTAAATCTCTTGGATGTAATAGATAGATAAGCTTCTTGTCAAACACAACAAAACCAGCTGGTATGTCATCGACAACCATATAAGTCTGATAATCTTTTTTGATGTTCTTAACCAATTCAAATATTGTTTCAGCAAAATCAATGTTTGCATATGACAGTTCTTGTGCAAGAACCGAACATGCTTCATAAAGCAACGCCACAGTCCATCCACTGACCATCTTTTTTGTCAAGTCATGATTTGCAGGCTGAAGTGTGTCATCCCAATCTCCTCCACCGTATGTAGGTAGATGCGTGCCTTTGATAAAAGAGGACTCAATAGCATCTATTTGTCTTTTGAGATGATTCATCAAACTTTTGGATTCGGTAAATTCATTACTTGCTTTTGACATATAAGGTATATTTTCATTTAGAATTGAAAAATCAGCTGTTTGTTTAAGATAGTAAGCTAATGAACGCATTGGCCAAATGATGATATCACCATGAGATTCGTATGCTTGAATCTGATAGTACTTGTCAAACATATACCATTGTGGAAAGTCACCTGTTTCTTGAAACTGTCTACTATATGTTTTGAGTATGATTTCACGCATAAGACTCGTATGTTGAGTTGCTGCAAAAAGCTCCATAGGACCTTGACATACATCTCTTGTTCCCCATGCAGCACCATTGTATTGTTCAAGCCCATGTGGTGATGCATAATGAGTCAATGAATTGTGCGTATACCAAAACATAATTAGTTGCAATCGATTAACTTCATTCTGGTGAATAGAATGTTCTAGTGTGAGGTTTCTAAAAAATGATTCAAAGTATGTTGTCCCTTTTTTGTCTACATCTTCATATGAAAATGCTTTAGACCGAAACATAAGACCATCTATTGAAGCTGAAATGTTAATCCTAAGACTTGGTACTTTTTTAAATGATAAAATTAGAAGACCATGTTGATTTTCACAACCAAACGCAGTTTTTTCATCTATGATAGAAAATGGAGTTTCTGTTTGAATCGAATAAGTTAATTTGGGATACTTTTCACCAATCATAGAATGAACAGGTGCAACAAAATTTACTACATGATTTTCAAACGTATAATCCAGATCATAGGAATACTCATTTACTCCCATAACTACTTGATGGGTTATGATGAATTCATAATGAATATGATTTTTAGATGAAATGATTAACGATTGTTGAGTTGTATCAATATCTACGATAACATCAACAGTCAAGATATCATCATCAAGAATATATGACCATCTTGTGGTTGCTCCACCCATGTCATAATAACTGGGTAATCCTAAAAGATAATAAGCCCCTTGTCGTTTAATATAAATACGTTGTCCTGAAATCTTTTGAACGTTAAGAGGATTGCGTGTATTTCCAATAAATTTATTAAAGCTTGTGTTGCCTAATACGACATGTGAGTTGAAAACACCAACCATGAAATTTGTTGTTGCCATGACTTCTTCTGTCGCATGCATCAGATTGCCATGAACCATGATATGTCCATGAGGTCGTTCAACAAGCAGCTCTTTTTGTTTTAAAACAACATGATGATTATTGACAGTAAAAAAGGAAAGTAGCTCATCTTCATTTCTTTCAGCTTGATTGATAATAGAATAGATTTCTTTGATTGAATCTTCCTTAATGGTTTGACCATTGAGTTGTCTAGTTGTATCAAGTAATATATTTTTGTTTTGTTTGCTTTTTGCTAATATATTTATCCAATTGGAAAAGAAAGACGACTGATAAGGTTCAGGATGTTCAATAATCTGTTCATGTGAAGGCTCGTATAGACCATAGAAAACAACTTGTTTATCTTCCTTACCGATATCAATGATATCGCTTTGTAAAGCAAAATATGAGAACTCATATTGATAAATTTCTGAGACAAGATTTGGATAATCCATTGCCTCTGGTACACCAGTTTCTTTATATGATAATCCAAAAAACTGGAACCCGTCTGTTGTATATGCGAGATTAGGAGTTAGACTTCCGATTTGCAGAAATTGTGCTTTTCCTTGGTTCTGTCTAGCACACAAAGTATAACCATTTTGATCTAAATAAACTTTGTAATCAATGTATTGAACAGTATATGGTTCACTCGATAATACACTTGATTTAGATTGGATTGCTATGTCTTGACCATACATGACATCTACTTTGCACAAAACATTACTTTTAAGTTTGACTTCATATATCCAATCAAACTTGTTAAGTTTAAGTGAAACCTGATATTCTACACCTTGAAAAGTACCACGATAATATGCGATATGATCATCAATTAAAAATTGACTTGGTGAATGTTTTCCAATAAGTCTCGTGAAATAGACCGTATCATCAAGATAAACTCTTAAGTATATGTTCATCAGTGATCCATCAATGGCATTACCTTTGAGTAAATTTATTTGATTATCTTCATAGCTTATGTCAAAAATATCTCCATTTTCCAACAGATTAAAAGAGATTCCTCCATGATTCATTTCGTGCGTTTTCATACTGTTTTTTATGTTCATAGTTCACTCTCCTTAATCAGTATAAAGTCTTTGGTTTGTACTTCTTCTGAGTTTGGACCCACCATGACAGCAAATTTTCCATACTCAAAATACTTACTTCCAGTAGCATTAATAATCATTAAATCATTAATGTTTACTTTGAATTCGACAATTTTTGAAGTTAGACTTTCAAACCATATTTTTTTAAATGCTTTGAGTTCTTTGATTGGTCTAGCTATCTTTGATACATAGTCACGAAGATAAAGCTGAATGGTTTCAAATCCAGGAACATCACTTTGATTGTTAACTTCAACAGTTACAGTAAGTTCTTCATTTGGACATAATTCATTACTGGAAATATTTAAATCTCCATATTTAAAGGATGCATAACTCAAGCCATATCCAAAAGGAAATAATGGTGTGTTTGATACATCAAGATAATAAGAAACGAATTCATTTTGAATGCCTTCTCGTTTAGGTCTTCCTGTATTGAAGTAATTATAGTAAACTGGGATTTGTCCAACATTTCTTGGGAAGGACATGGTGAGTTTCCCAGATGGATTAACTTTCCCAATCAATACCTCACTGATTGATTCATTTGCTTGACTACCTAAAAACCAAGTATATAGCAAAGCATTAGCCCCTAAAACGTGATCTAAAATGAGCGGTCTTCCTGAATAAAGTACAACGACACTCTTTAGTCCTAATTCCGATGCTAACTGAACAAGTGTTTCTTGTTTTCTAGGAATGGAAAGATCTGTCTTTGAACGGGCTTCTCCACTTTCATATGCATTCTCACCAATAGCAATAATCACAATATCAACAGTTTTAAGAACTTCTTTAGCCTTAGCTGAAATTTCTTCTTTGGATTCAACATTTAGTACTATGATTGGTGCAAATTCATGTTTAATCAATGCTTCTTCAAGCGTGCTATTTAATTCTTTTTTGCCATGCCATGACCAAGATCCATTCGTCGATCTAGATTGAGTATAAGGACCAATTAAGGCAATTTTAGTTCCTTTTTTTATCGGTAATACGCCTTCATTTTTAAGTAATACAGAACATTCATCAGCAATACTTTTAACTGCTTCTAGATGTTCTTTTGAATGTATCAATTTTTTTTCAAGTTCTGGATCTGCACCTTTAAAAGGATTTTCAAAGAGTCCTACTTCATTTTTTAATCTTAAAATGCGTATGACCGCTTCATCAATAAGCTTGATATCTACCTTTTTTTCATCGACTAATTCTTTGAGATGATTGACATAGCAAGATGATGCCATTTCAATATCCAATCCAGCTTCAATGCCTAAAAGTGCAGTTTCTTTGTTATCTTCAGCGCATCCATGTTCTAAAACTTGATGGAGAGAATCATAATCTGAAATCGTCACACCTTTGAATTTCCATTGATTTCTCAAAACTTCTCTTAATAAATACGAGTTGACTGTTGATGGTATGCCATCAACAATATTGAATGCAGTCATAATCATTTTTACTCCAGCATCTATAGCTGCTTTATATCCTGTTAAGTGATATTGATGTAAGAATAGTCTTGAGATATCAACCGTATTATAGTCTCTACCAGCTTCTACAGCCCCATACGCAGCAAAATGTTTAACACATGATACAACATTTCCTGATTTGCTGATATCATCGTTTTGATAACCCTTAACCATTTGTTTGACAAATAATGATGATAGAAACGAATCTTCACCAAAACCTTCAACAACTCTACCCCATCTTGGATCTCTTGATAGATCCGCCATTGGAGAAAAAGTTACATGGATACCTGCTGATGAAGCTTCTTGAGCAGAAACTCTAGCCATCTGATATGCTAATTTTGGGTTCCATGAACATGATACAGCAAGAGGAACAGGGAATATCGTTTCATAACCATGAATAATGTCAGCCATAAAAAGAAGCGGAATCTGTAAGCGACTGCGACTTAAATATTTCTTTTGTACTTCAATCATTTCTTCTGCATTACGTATACCTAAAACAGATCCTGATTGGAAAATTTTCATTTGATTGATTCCAATGTCACTTACATTACCAGCAACTTCAATTTCTAGATCTTTGATGAAGAAAAATGGTGCTAGTTGCATAAGTTGTCCCACTTTTTCTTCAATTGTCATTTTATGCAATAGCTTATTGATATCCATTTTATCTCCTAGTACCTTTTTCCATTTTTCTTAACAGGATTCTCTTATGATGATTGAACCTTTGGGGTGACCAATCTCTTTTATTTTTTGTTTGGTTACAATGCCAATAATAACATCAGCAACTTGTCTTCCCCATAATATATGATCGATTCCAATCGTTGTTAACTTAGGCGAAATAAACTCTCCCATATAGAAATTATCAAATCCAGCAACAGCGATATCAGAAGGAATTCTTAAACCACCTTCTTTAATTGCTCGCATAAAACCGATTGCTGATTCATCGTTTGCACAATATGCAAATCTTGGTTTATTTTCCATTGCTAAAACCTTTTTACCTGCGTTATATCCACCTTGAATGGTGAAATCGCTCTCGATGAATTCATGGCTATCTATGCCTTTGTTCTTAAGTGCCATTTTAAATCCTTCATAACGATGATTATTGTTAAATGAATCACTTGGCCCACTAATATAAGCAAAATCATGATATCCCTGTTCAATCATCTGTGTGATGAACTGAAAAACCAATCCTTCATTGTCTATGACACTTGAATATATGTTTTCAGCTTCCAATTTACGATCAAGAACGAAAAGAGGAAACCCGTATTTCGCATAGTTAAGTAAAATGCTATCTGTAAGTCCTGCATCGAAAACGATTGCTGCATCAACCTGTCTCTCCTGTAATAAATTAGCTGATGATTTACCACTACTGACGACAATATTAAAGTTGTTTTCTTGTAGTTTCTGTCTGATACCTTCTAGGACATCACTGAAAATAGGTCCCGAGAATCCATAAATGAAAACGCCAATGTTTCCTGTTCTTTTTGTCTTAAGATTACGTGCAATACCATTGGGGTGATAATTTAACTCATTTGCTGCTTCAAGAATTCTCTTTCTAGTATCAGGATGAACATTGGGCAAATTATTCAGTGCGTATGAAGCTGTTGAAATTGATACTCCTGCTTTTTTTGCCACATCTTTAATTGTAGTCATAAAATCATCTCTTTTCTTAGATATCTAAAAACTATTTTCTAACAAAACAAAGCGTGTCTAAACCTTTAATAATCACTTTATGTTTCATAAAAGCATTTTGCACATCTTTCGTTAGTACTGCATTGACCATCAACATTTCTAGCCCTTTATCAATAGCAATATATCGATTGCTAATCCAAGGTTGATCATCCTCCAGATTGAAAGCATCGTAGAAACCATATTTACCCCATAAATTTTTTATTTCCAACATTTTATCAATGGATAGCATACTTTCTTTTGGTATAAAAGGTAAAGATCCTATCATAGAAAACGGAGCAACTGTTCCATCAGTTTTTAATTCATTCAGTTTATTTGGTAAAGCACTAAAGACACGATAACCAAGTGGTGTATCTGATGCATTAAAACCATAAAAGTATTTGCTGAAAGTTTTAAATGCTTTTTGATGGTCTATCGAACACTTTTGATGTGCAAGCGTTGCAATTTTAGCATTCTCAAACCATGAGATATTTTGATCGTCTCGATAATCTTGTAGATCTAGCCAAGCTAACGGAAATTGATAATTGAACAGTGTGTTTCCTGGTGATATGAAATATTCATAGGAATCATATTTTCTTTTGTCTCGATAAAACCCTTGATAAAGTTCATAAGCTTGATCCTTATAGACTCCTCCACCAATAATCACATACATCATCAGTTGCTCAGCAAACATGTCCCACTGATAGATTAACCCTGTTTTTCCTAATGCATATGCACCATCCTTATCCGGATTGTATGACATATGCAAAAGCTTTTTGTTATCTTTTTCAAAAATAAATTCTGTCCAATCCACACGATCTAATATTAATTGAGCCAATTTAGAAATCTCATCATCTTTGAAATATGAATCTACAGCTATGATGCCACACAAAGCAAGTGCTGTATCGATGGTTGAATATTCACATTTTCCTTTTCTTTGTCCTGATCGGATATCAAAATAATGAGCATAAAATCCAAATTGATTTTCAGCATGATGGTATAGAGTAAATAATGTTTTTCTTGCTTGATGAAGCGCTTTTTCATGACTTAAGTACTCATATCGATCCCCAATAATCAAGCTGCTCAACATGAATCCAGTAGATGCAATTGACGCTGATTCTAGATTATTAGTATGATCGATGGTTAAACCGTAACCGGTCGATTGCTCATCAAAATTAGTAAAATCCTGAAAGAATTGAAAGGCTGTCTTTTGAATATTTTCTAGTGTTTTATTTTCCATTGCTCTCCTCATTGAAACGTTTCGATATCTATTTTTATTTTATATGATAAAATATATTAAAGCAATCACATTTAATTTATTTTAAGGAAGTGTTTCTTAATGTTAACTTATGAATCCAAATCTTTTTTTCATAATGGAAATCCAATCATTGTTCTATCAGGAGAAATTCATTATTTCAGGTTACCTGTCAAATCATGGTCTATGCATTTGGATCTTTTAAAGCAAACAGGATGTAATACTGTTGCCACTTATGTGCCTTGGATTGTTCATGGAGAGATTGAGGGAGAAATTGATCTTGATGGTCATATTCATCCCAATCAGAACTTGGCTCTCTTTATAGAGCTTGCCAAGCAAAAAGGATTGTTGGTCTTTTTAAGGCCAGGACCTTTCATCATGGCTGAATTAAAAAATGAAGGTTTGCCTTATTGGCTATATGAGAAATATCCTGAAATCAAACCTAAAACCTGGAATCATAAAAAGGTTACAACAGCTACCGTTGACTATCTTGCTCCTTCTTTTTTAAGTGAAACGAAATCTTGGTTTCATCAAGTTTATCAAGTGATTGAACCTTATTTGGCTCAAAACGGAGGAAATGTCATTGGGATTCAACTAGATAATGAAGTTGGGATGTTATCTTGGGTGAGTAATTCACCTGATTTAACACCTGATGTATTGAATGAACTTCAACATCTTGATTTTCATGATAACGATGAAAAAAATCAGCTTAGCTTAAGAAATGCTTTGGGACATCTCATGAGACATCGTTTTAAAACATATATCGAAAAACTAAAATCTATGTGGGAATCATTTGGTTTAACTGATATGCTTTACTTTGTCAATATCCATGGCACATCTGCAGGTAAAGGGAAAACTTTCCCTATTGGCATCAGCCAACTCTTTGAAACATATCAGAATAATGGTATCATAACTGGAACTGATGTTTACTTTGGCAATCTTGATTTAGAAACTTTTCATCATTTGTACATCATTAATGCTTTGACTGATTCAACGATACATGATGGACAACCTCTGACATCTCTTGAATTTAATGTTGGAGATGGAAATTTTGGAGATAACCTATCTACTAGGTATCTTCCATCTGCATCTGATTTCAAAATCAGAATGTCGATTGCTCAAAACCACAAGATGCTGAATTACTATCTCTTAACAGGTGGGTTTAATCGAAAATTAGATTACACAGGAGAAATCGATGGTAATAATCGTTTAGCTATTACAGGTGAGCGTCATGGTTTTGCAGCACCTATACAACCTGATGGTTCTTTGAATTACACATTTGACAAATTAAAACAAACAACTCAAATGATACACAACCTTCAAAATAAAATATCTTTGATGAAAGAAAACACAGATGATGTTTATATTGGTTTTCTTGCTGACTACTATATGACTGAATACACCAATCCAGATAGTCAAAAGGCGAAAGAGATGCAAGAAAATCTTCAATTTCATCGAAATTCGCTATTTTGGGATACATTGATCAAGCATATGTTATTACTGCATTATAGAATGAAAGCAATTCATCTTGAACAGATGCCTTTATGCCCTGATACACATAAACTTCTTATCCTTGGTATAGCCAAGTATTTGGCTAAAGATATTCAAGAAAAACTAGTGAATTACTTGAAGCAAGGTGGAAAAGTCTTTTTCATTGGTGAACTGCCAATTTATGATATGTTAGGTCATTCATGCACAACACTCATTGATTATCTGAACATTAAACCAAAGACAATCTATTATGATTGGGAATATAAAAATTTATCACTAAACTACCAACATGAAATCAAGGGTGCAAAAGAATTTAGAACGTTCTACGTTCAAACGATAGAAACCGAAGAAAAAACTTTGTTCAGTCACTCATTCAATCATGAGAAATCGGGATTTGTAAGTGATCAAGCAATATTCATCACTTCTTTATATCCTGGTTATATTGAACTTACTGAATCATTTCTCAATAGTTTAAATATTCATCCTACCTTAAAGATTAATGGTGCTTCTGGAATCATATTTTCATCAACAATGTCTCATCAAGGTGAATCATTTTTACATTTGCTAAATCTTGATCATTTTGATCAGCACATTCAAATCAACGATGGCAATCAAATTTTATTTAATGGTAAAACGATTGATCTCTTCTCTCAAGATGGGCTGATGCTGCCTATAAACCTCAAACTTCCAAACTTCCATATTATCTGGTCAACCGCTGAGATCATTAGTTATGGTTCTCATGAAATTGAATTTAGACTGACTCAAGCTAAGGATGAAATCGTTATTCAAACAGATCTCAAACCTGTACCTGATGAAAACTATACATTCACAGTTAAAGGAAATACTTATCATTTCATCAGTCTTGTTCATGGAAAAGTTAAATCAAATATCAAACTCAATTTCAAATAACATTGAGGGATGTGTTCAGCCGAACACATCCTTTTTTATTTATTCAACTGCCTCAAAATCAAGACGATCCAAACCGTCTTGGATGTAAGGAACTTCCATATAGATTTTCCAAATCATACCCGACAAATAGTTTTCAATCATCAATACAGAAATACCTTTATCTAGACCAATGATGTCATTACCAAACCATCCGTTTGTCGAGTTAGACAAATTATAGGCATCTTTAAAGCCATAAACACTCCAAAATCTTTCATATGTTCGGTAGTTGACAGCTGCAGCGATTGCTTCATCTGGTCTGAATACGATTGATCCAAGAGCTCCATAAGCTGGTACGGTTCCATCAACAAAATGTGCAGTGCCTGCTGATGGTCCACTACCATAATTTCCTACATAACCATTTGGTCCATCACAAGCTGACATACCCCATGAATTTTCGTTGATGCCTATGTATTGGCTTGTTTGTGTTTTCGCATATGCGATTGCAGCATCTACAGCATTGACGCTATTTGTAAACCAATTATAGCCTTGCTCATCATTATATGAAGCAAAATCAATCCATGCATGTGAGTACTGATGTGTGAACAAACTGCCTGTCCAGGTTGGATAAAAACTCCCATAATCAGCACCTGAACTCACTTTTGTACTTGATAATTTCATCAATTGATAAGCACCTTTACCCACTGAATGAGTAGGACTACCTGCAGCTAAGACAAAAACCATCAATTGCTCAGCATAGCCACCCCAGTAGCCCACAAAACCTGTTTCAGGCTTGTAGCCCATATAGAACTTGTTTGCTTCAAAATCGAAGTACCAGCTCCATTCCACTTCTTCATATAATTGATAGGCAAGTTGTTGGACACGACCACCAAAGAATCTACCTGCAGTTAGAACACCATTGATTAAAAGTGCTGTGTCAATGATTGACACTTCAGAACTCCAGACACGAACACCAGTTTGCATATCTATGAAGTGATACCAGAAGCCATGAGTACGTGTCATATTTTGTAAAGTTAACATGGTATTATAAGCACGTTCTTCACCTTGTTCTCTAGTAATCCAACCATTTTCAATACCTATAGGAATAGCTGATAGACCAAATCCTACGGATGCAGTGCTTGCTACATTGCCAACAGTGTTTGTATATGTGTTATAGCGATCAGGAATCAAACCATAACCATTTGATTCAAAATTTGAATTTGTAGTTTCCCAAAAGAAATTGAATCCCAATTCTAACTCATCTAATATAACTTCTTCGACACCTGTTAAAACATCTGTTCTATATAGTGTGGTATTAATCGGTGGCAATTCATCAATTGGGACAACATCTTCTTTGCATGATGCTAAACCTATAGCAAGCAAGATCGCAAATAAGCATAAAAGTAATTTTTTATGGATAAGTATTTTCATATTATTCACCGGTAATCCCAGTATTTTCAACTCCTTCTACGAACCAACGTTGGATCGTAAAATATATAATCAACATTGGAAGAATGATGAGTAGTGTTGCCGCTAATCGAACACCTTCATTAATTCTAAGTAATTCATCACTCGCATAAATCTGTGTATATTCTGAAACGAAGTTGGCAAGTCTGAGCTGCATATTTGGATATGCAGAACCTAAGAATAGTGACGAGATGTACGTTTCATTCCAATACCAGACAAGTCCAAACAAGAATGATGTAATAAATGCTGGTCCAGCTAAAGGAACACCAATCTTAAAGAAAATATAATAAGGTCCGGCACCATCAATTTCAGCTGCTTCATTGATACTGTTTGGTATCATTCTGAAGAATTGATAAAAAATTAAGACGAAAATCGCTGAATTGATACCTTGTCCAAATGTAGCAGGCAAAATGATTGATAATGGGTTTTCAAGTAATTTAAGATTGAAAAACATGACATATCGAGGGATCATGTAGACCTGTACAGGAATGACAAACGTGAGTAAAACCAAAACAAACCACATCTTCTTAAACTTGAAATTAAATTTGGCAAATCCATAACCAATGACTGAAGTAATCAAGGTTTGAATCAATGCGGGTAAGAAAGTTACAAACATGCTCTTCCATAGTGTAGGAAAGTAATTCAAGACACTAAATGCTCTTTGATAATTGCCAAAATACAAGCTTGTAGGTACCCAGTTAACCATCGGATTGACAATATCTGATTGACTCTTAAAGCTATTAGAAAGCATATACAGCATTGGATATATATATAGAAATCCAATACTAATCAACAATGTATAGATTGTTATTTTGGCAAATAAGGAATCTGTAACATGTGTTCCAAAAAAGAATCTTCTGAGTTTTGTCTTAAAATCTATAGGGCGTTTAGCTTTTACAATCCTTTTCATTGTTTCGCCCCCTTTACCTTGACATTCTTAGGAATAAATATCAGTGCAACGATACCTATAATCATCATAACGACAATGAAATATACCCAAGCCATTGCTGATGCCATACCGTATCCAGTATTGATGTTAAACATATTTGATTTAATGCTTACGATGACCAAATTTTCTGAGAATGTTGCTAGTAAGACAATCGTATAGATGATATTGATAAAGATGAGATTAGTTAATGATGGTAATGTAATCTTCCAAAATGATTCCCAAGGTCCTGCCCCATCAACACGTGCAGCTTCGTATATTTGTCTATCAACTTTTTGTAAACCAGCAAGGAAAATAAGAATTTGAACTCCGGAAAACCAGAAAATGATGATAATTTGAGAAAAGACAGAAACAATCGGAACAGCAAGCGCTGGATTCAATGTATTCTCAATAATACTGATAAAACCATAGCTTTCAAAAATGTTAGCTCCACCAGCACCTTGTGAGATCAATTCGTTAATGACCGGTCCAGAAGCAATAATAACCGGTAAAAAGAAGATAGATCTAAAAACACCTCTTCCCTTAATAGGTTGATTGAGTAGGACAGCAATTAAGACCGAGAACACAATGATAATAGGCACTTGGAATACAAGCTCTTTTAAAAAGGATATCAATGCTTCTATAAAGGCAAAACCTTCTTCAAATTGAAAGATATTCCTAAAATTTTCAAACCATTGGAATTGGAATTCAATGCCTGTACCTAAAATCTTCACATCGCTCAAGCTATAAATGATTGAAGAGACAAAAGGATATAACATGAATATGAAAAAGCCTAGAATCCATATCCCGATGAACGAGTAACCTATAAGGTTTTCTCTGAGTCCACGACTCATTTTACGTTTTTTCATCTAGTCTCCCCCCTTAATCCAAAGGATTCGAATCGAACACTAGATAATTCTTAGGTGATATCGACTGACTTTCATAGATGATATTTTGACTCGAATAATTGATGATAATCTCAAAATCATTATCATAGATAACTTTGACAACACCTGAACTTAAAACAACTCGATCAACGATTTGAGCATTTTGAACATATTTTAATGCATCATTTACAAAACCATAATAGGTAATAATCGAAGGTTTTAAATCGCTAAATTTAGATGAATAAATAGATTCTAAACCTGTCTTTTGCAACATTTTCGAAGACTCCTGTGTAACAACAAACGATGGATAGACACCAAAATCTATCAACCTTAATAATTCATCTCTTGCATAAGGATAGAAATTTGCATTTGATCCAAACAAATCCATATGCCCGCTTAGAGCAATTGACATAAATGGCACTGTATCATCAAAAGTTACATATTGACTTGAATACATTGGAAAATTATAAAAAGCGTCAATTTGTCCCCATAGATATGCATTCACATCATATAAAGCAAGCTTCTGATCATAGGATGACAATAATTCATTCATCATTGAAATCTGGTCTTTTAAATAAAGTTGATTATTAAAATCACTATATAACAAACTACCCATAGATAGAATGGATAATCCACTCACATCATAGGAAGATAGATGATTAACACTTGAATTGAAAATTGATCTGACTTTACTATATTCTAATAAATACTTGGTATCGGTTGCTGATTCAAACATGTAAAGCTGGTCTGAGATCTTCTTTGCCAAATCAAAATATTGATTATAACCATTTGACCTACTGCTTGCCAATAAATATTCAGTCGTTAGATATAAATCCGAAACCTGATTAGAAATAGTTGCTAAATCGGCTTTATTTCCTATTTTTGCAGACAAACGCTCATAATTAGGTGCAGACCACGTGACGCCTTTTGCAGTAAAACCATTGACATTAGCAATAATGTTATCAATACCTTCTACTTCTAATTCAGTAATCATTGAAGAAAAATCAGCAAGCGTTGTCATAACGATACTCTTGGTGAATAGTACACCATCGACTTTTTCTATACCAATTGTTTCGAGCTTTAATGGCACATTAATCTCATTGGTCGTAGTAATCTCTGGAAGTATGTTTTGCTCTAAGAAATTGCGATATACTTTTGCCATACCAACATAATTGGCTTCATCATTTTCAAGCAAGTTATATTCGATTGTAATATCGACTTCGTTTGGATAGTTTTGAAGTAAAGCAATCGTATTACCAACCTTATCAATTGGTTGTTTATATGTTTTTCTAAAGACAAATTCAGAAAAGACAGTTGTAAAGCCTCTAGTTCTTGCTGGATAGTAAACATTGATCAATCCATATTCGGAACCAGATGTAATATTTGCAAATACACCATTTTGATCTACGCCATGAACAAAACCAAAAACAGGGGCATATATATGTGTACCTCCACTTGAGAATGTTGATAGATTTGGTTCAATATTATACCCAATATTACGATCATAAATTTCCTTTTGATAGTTCGTATTTACCAATGGGTTTTCGGTTTTATAATCAATGAGTGCACCAATACCATCAGGTAAAAAGACATATCCCGGCACATCAGCTTCATGAACAGCACCAAAATAAGGATATACTTTAATCGAAGAAATCTTAAAATTCCCGCTCTCATCAATTGCTTCTTGAGGAATCTCTACGATAATCTGATTGTCTATGAAGGCTACTTCAAGCTGAATGAAAATATCTGATTTACCAAAACGAATTTGTGATATAAATCCATGCTCATTGATTGTTGTATCAACTGTCGTTCCTGTAGTAAAGAGATTTTCTTCAGTAATCGCATAATTGCTGCTCTGTGTATTATAAGATTCGACAATGATTGCACTACGAACACGTTGTTTAAATGAATCTGGAAAATCAGGTTGCTCATAATCTATGGTCGAAGACCATAAATATCCATTATGATTCATCACTTGGAAGGAAAGAGACTCTTCATCCAAATATATTGTTCCGACATCAGTTATTATGCTTGTTGCATCAGGATTAATGATTTGTTGATTCAAGGCTACTTCATCAGTTTTTGTATGTGAGTATTTATTAGAGTCAACAAATGGACTGATGACATCGAAACTAGGCAGAGGTGTGTCAATAAGACTTGTCGCGAACAGCAGTTGGCTAACACCTAACCATGTTAATATCAAAACAAGACATAAGATGATGACATGTTTGATTCGAATAGGTTTAGACACGATAAATCACCTCCTTGATGATCGATAAAACAAATTCGATGAGCTGACCTAAGAAAGAATAGATCAATAAACCGATTAGGATGAGAATGAACATACCGAAAATTATGATCAAAATATTTTTAACGGTTTCCCAAAAAGTATAATTGTGAACACTCTTAATCGACAAAATAATTAAAATGAGCGTCCATACAAGAATAATCTGATGATAAAATGTGAAAATAAATAGCTCATTATATGTTAAATAGTTTGATAAGAATGTCATTGGTAACGTAAAGATTATGAAAGGGACTAAAACATAGGATGTAGAGATAAAGACATCCTTAAATCTACCTTCTCCATCATTTAGCGTACTGACTAGATAATTAACGACGACGTAAAGTAAGAACATACCTATGACTATTGCCAGCTGAATAAAAATGATATTTGGACTTGCATCTCTAAATAGGAATCCTGTGGCATATATATTAATCAAATAGACCACAATAAAGAGGAAGAATACGATAAATCCAGATAAATAACTTACTGAATTGTATCTCTTGATGCCAAAAAACATATCATTAGGTCTTTTGATCACATTGAGTGAATAGATAACCTCACAAGTTAGTTTCTGATTCAACACTTTCTTCTTCTTTTCTAGATAAGTTTCATATATTAAGGATTTTCTAAATACTGTTCCAGCAATCTTTAAAGCAATATAAATGCCTAATAGAGAAATCACCCATGTACCTAAATTATCTTGAATAGCAACATTTCTGATTTCCCAGAATGTATCTGAGTATCCCTTATAATCTTTTGCATCATAGAACTCCGATAGGGCAGCTTGATAATCTCCTTCCTTTGCAAGAGCACTACCAAGTGCTGAATGTGCTAAGGCAAATGAACTGTTTTGTCTAATAATCTCTTCCCAAATTGGTTTTGATTCTATATATTTTCCATCGTTATACATTGTTACAGCTTCATGAACAAGATCGACGAAAACAGTACGTTGATAAACCTGAATTGAATTGTAACCCTTATCTAAAATATAAAGATTTCCTAGGCTATCAGTACCTATACCTTTAGCTTGAGAAGTCAGACCAAGAGTTTGAGTTAAAGTTGTATCATTGGTGTTGAAATAGAACAGCATATTTCCATTTGAATCATATTCATACACCTCACCGGTGTCAGCAACCAAATAAATATAGTTTTCATTGTTCATCCAAATATCAGACAAACCAACTGATGGATAAACTGTGGTATCAAGCAATGTATTGATTCCAGAAATATTGAGTCTTTTAAACGTTTCTCTTACATTGGTATTCGTTGTCAAAATAGAGCCTTTTGCACCAAGTGCTAAATTTGTTGGTGATGGTGGTGTGCTAGATGCAAGTTCTGAATCTTGAACAAAGAAATTGTATAAGATCTTTCTTAAACTTAATGCAACGGTATTAATCCCTAAATATCCGACAAATTCACCTGCATAATTGACTTGAATCACACCACTGGTTGATCCTTCTCCAATGATATAGATACTATCGCTACTATCAACGGCTACTTTAGTAGGGACAAAATCATTTTGCTGACCGTAGATTGGCGATATAGGTTTATATACAGTCTGAATGATAGTTTTCTTATTCATATCGATTTGGAAAACAGTTTTAGCCACTTTATCAGCTACATATAAATAATCAGCTTTAACAAAAATACCGGTTGGACTTTGAAATTCATCAAACTCATATGTTTCTACAAGTACACCCGCCATGTCCATAACGACGATGCGTTTATTGCCTGTATCTGCTATATAGAATAGATCATCTAGATAAAAGATATCTTCAGGTCCATTAAATCCCAAGTCCGCACCCAATACACCAACAGGGATATATGCGGTTTGAGTTGGTATCAATCGATCATATGAGGATAACGTATATGTTTGGTATGGAATACCATAATTTGATAGCTGTCCTGCTCCATTGATGGTTCCAAACTGTGTGATGAGGAATATCATTGCAAGCATGATGGTAAAAATAGTTAGTTTTTTCATATGCTCACCTACTTAATCCCCGAATTAACCATTGTACTCATAACCTTGTTTTGCAAGAATATGAAAATGATTAGATTCGGTAAGAACATAATTAATGATGCAACTGCATTCATCCCTTGTCCAGCAACAACATTGGAAGATGATGAAAGTGTCGCCATATAATAGGCAAATGTCTTGAGTGAATCTGTATTGATATAGGTTGCTGATATATCAGCATTATTCCATACACTCTGAAAGGATAAAATAGCGATCGTAGCTATCGCTGGCTTGATTAAAGGCAAAATAATCTTTAAATAGATGGTAAAACTGCTTGCACCATCGATTTTTGCAGCATCCAAAAGTTCATTTGGTATTTGGTCAATAAATTGCTTGACCAAGAATAACCCCACTGGTATGGCAATAACAGGAATGATATGAACGAAGAAACTATCAATAAAGCCTAATTGTTCAATGATAATATATCTTGGAATGATAACTGCAGTTCCAACAAACATCATTGCTAAGGTGTTAATCTTTGATATCGTACCCTTAATATGAAATTTTAACTTTGAAAGTGCATATCCAGTAATGGTACTCAAGAAAATCGATAAGACCACAACAATAATAGTAATCACGATACTGTTAAACAAATATCTTGATACTGGGATACCTGTGGTTGTTGATGTTTGGAAAAGTTCGAAAACATTAACAAGTGTTGGTCTTCTAACGAAAAAGCGTGGGGGGTATTCTATTAATTCATCAAAAGGTTTGAAAGCGTGATTAAAAATGTAGACCAAAGGTAGTAACATAAATAAGGCCACTGGTGCGACCATGAGTAAAAACGGCACTTGATCCATTCCGAATTTAGCAGGATTAACTTTGACAGCTTTATAACTATTTTTCATATGCGTCACCTAATCCTTATCGCCAAAGAACCGCCATGATAGACGGCTGAAAAAATAAATGATTAATAATAGGACTAATGATAAAGCAGCAGCATATCCCATGTCATAACGTATAAAACCATAATCTTCAATATGGTTCACGATGAGAGATCCAGCATAGTTTGGTGTAGGATTTGAGCCTGATAATTGGACACCCAATGCGCCTGCACTAAAAGTACCCACAATAGCCATAACAGCACCAAAGAGCATCTGCGGCTTCATTGAGGGAATAGTAATATAGAAAACTTCTTGAAATCTATTTTTCATACCATCGATAGCAGCGGCTTCATAAAGCTCCTGATCGATGTTAAGTATACCAGCTAGCATCGCTAAAAATCCAATACCCATGCTTCCCCATAATGCAACAACAATCATGATTGTAAAGAGGAAATTAGGAGATTGTAAGAATGAGATTGGTTCAACAATCATACCAAGCTGTAACAAAATGGCATTCAAATATCCTGATTGATCACCTGCAAAGAAGACACGCCAAACAACGGTCATCGTGACCCCAGCAGTCAAGGAAGGTGAATATAAGACAATAGCAAGAACTGTTCTTAATCGATGTGGTAATTGAGCAAGTGCCCAAGCCATAATAAATGACAAAGCATAACCGCCAGGTCCAACGATAATTGCAAACTTGATGGTGTTGGGCAAAATATATTTCATGAATTCTTCATCAGAAGTCAAGAGATAGATATAATTGTTAAATCCGTTAAATTTGGGGAAACTTACCAAATCAAAGGTTGTAAAAGATAAATAGATAGCTAGGATGATAGGAATAACAATGAATGTTAAGAATAAAAGAATATAGGGTAATGAAAAAAGATAAGCAATTTTATCATCTTTCTTAAAAAGCAATTTTTCTGTTTCAATGAATTTCTTAATCTTGCTCTCTTTATTGATTTTTTTAGCCATGAGGATACCACCCTTCAATTAGTTCTCTTGTTGGTAAATTGAATGGTTTGATGATATTACCTTTGGCGTCAAGATATCCAAATTCCTTCATCTTTCTAGCCAATTCTTTATCAATTTTAATCAATGCATCACTCACAGTACTTCTAAGATTGGCATCATCGTAGACGACACTGTTCCAAGTATTGCTGATTTCACGTTCAATGATATAGCTTCCAGGTATTTTTGGAATTTCTTTCAAGTGAGTCCACTGCTCAAGAATAATAGCCTTATGGTCTTCATTCCAACTGAATTGTTCAAAAGCTTCTAAGTTGGCACTATTCCACAAATATCTAGTTCCTAAAGTATTAAGTAATGTATTAGAAAACATGAGTTGGGTATCGGTAGACATCCACCATGATAAGAACTCCCAAGCCTCTGCTTTTTTTTCGCTCTTTTCAAAGATGACACTTGACTGTTGAGCGCCAGACATAGAACGATTGATGACAGTTTCTGTTTGATTCGTTTCTAGGTTATATACTTCATGCTCAATACCTGGAACAAGAGCAATGTTCCACAATCCACTAATATCAGATGCAGCATTCATCAATTGTAAATACATACCAAAATCACCAATTCCAATTGGGATACTCGAGTATCTAAAACTGTTAAAGAAACTAGGAACTTGATAAGGCATACTATATTCACGATATAAGTCTGTCATGAATGTCATTGCTTCAATCGTATTATCATTATCTAAGGCAGCAGACATACCATCTACCGAGTAAATTTCACCTTCAAATTGATTGATGAATGGTCCAGTAGCATCAAATGATTTTAAGGAACTGCTATTTGATAGAGGAATATAGAAACTCATACCATATCTTCTGAGCACTGGAAGCATACTTAAAACATCATCCCATGTATTTGGTACAGTTAATCCTAACTGATCCAAAATATCTTGTCGATAAAATAGAACAAAGAAGTTTTCTGTTTCAGGTAAACCATAGAGTTTGCCGTCATATACCATTGGAACAAGCTGTTCAGGATTAAATACTGAAATAACATCTGAGAATCCTTCAGCTTGACTAATATCGTAAAGCATACCACGCATACCATATTCATTAGGTATCCACGCTGAAATGCCAAGAGCCACATCAGGCTGCTGGTCTGCTGAATTAGCAAGCAGCAGCTTGCTGTCATCGCTGATTAAAGATATTTTTACTTTGATTCCCGATTCAGTTGTGAATTGGTCATCTGTTATTTTTTGAAGTAGATCAACATATTGGCGAGATCGGTTAACCCAAACTTCGAGTTCATCTGTTGTCGCTTTTTCTGTATAGGATGCATCAAAAAACGACATGAAGAAACGTCCTGCTGAAATTTTGAAACTATCCCATCCATTGCCGTTAGCTTTTGGAAGTTCTTGATCAAGAGTATGGATGAATAAAGAATCAAATATCATAGGTTGCTTCAAAATACTATCAATTTGACTGCTTAAGAGTTGAACAGCACTTGAAGATCCCGTAGACAAAAGAGTCAATCGTCTTGGTAACTCATCAATCTTTTCAGCTATTTTCTCTATCTTGCTGATAGCGGCTTGTATATCTTGTACAATTTGAGCATCTTTTTCAAATCCATACATAGCGCTTAACGATTGTGTAATAAGATTTAATTCTGTAACCCAATCAAGCAATTGTTCATTAAGATTGGGAAAATAAAGAATCATGTCCCAATCAATACCTTGATCTGTATTGTTTCTTGTCAGTTTTGTGATATCAAGACCAAGTTGACTCATTTCATTGCTAACAACTCTAATCCGATCAACAATAGTTGCAAACATCGAACTATTAACCTCTAAGGTGATAGTATCACCTGGTTCCAAATAGAATAAATAAGGCTCCTTTTCTGTATTTGATAGCGTCAAATTTTGCCAATCTTGATTATAAGAGATTGGCAAAATCTGCATTTCTTGAAAAGGAATTTCTCCATTAATGTATAAACTCCGGTAGACGGTTGTATTCTGACGTGTTTGTTTAACTTTGAGTGTTATAGCATAATACCCTGGTTGTTCAACATTGGCAACCCAGGTTGCGGCATCACCTGAAACATCATATGAATCAGTACCCAAGACATTGAGTCTAAGTTTTGTCATTGAAAAAGGAAGCACGAATGGATCTCTACTCACGCCTCTTCCGATTGTTGAAGAATTTTTATAATATGCTTGCTCAGCTTCAAGACGGAATAATCCCTTTGCAGAGGTTGGGTCTTGGAGTTTGAGATAATTTTCATAATTTAGATAATCTGTTTTAGCTTGAATTTTAATTTCTTTAATTAATAATTCGCCTGCAAGCTTATCAATTTGGATTAGATTTTCACCTTCCGGCAAATAAAACATCAATCCTTCTGGATGAAGCCTTCTTGCATCTTTTAGTGGAACATACTGCCATGTCTCTACAATTTCTTGCATGACACTTACATCATTTCCATAACGATCAGTTCCGAGTTCATTTGTGGACTCTTTCCACAGTGTGTTCAACGTAATTTGTGAAGCCTCATAGTATGGCGCATATTTTGCACCGTTCAATTTTACTGATAATGATATTGGCATATGGGAATCTGTTTGTGACAAATAATCAACAAAAATATGGTATAAGCCACCAGTTGATATCGTCACTTGAACAGCTAATGTATTGTCTTGTATCCATTCATAGTAAGTTTGATCTTCACCTAAGATTTCTCCAACCGGCAAGATAAAATCAGGCGCTGAAATGACATGCATTTCGTCACTGTCAGTAATAGCCTGTTCATTTGACAGCAAATAGGCCGAATAATAGTCTTCGACAGCTATTGCTGGTAATAACTCTAAAGTTGGATGAGCAACACCTATAGAACTAAAGGTTCCTCCCAATCCGAGTATGATAAAAATGAGAATGAGTCCAGAAAGTCCCCATGTAACATATTTTTTAAGTTTAACCGAAATTTTCATATGTCCCCTCATCTGTTTTTGAAAAGGAACCCCTTGATAGGGGTTCCCATATCATAGTAAGATGCATTATTTATTTGCTAATGCAGTTTCAAATTCTATACGTGCTTCATCATATAAAGCATTTGCACGTAAATTAAGCTGTGTCTTGATATCTGCGAGTAATACTTCTCCAGCTAACAAGCTGTTGATAATATCACCCATCTTATTTTCAGCATCATATGTTCCTTGATATCTAGCATTGATATATCCAGGTAAATATTTTGGAGGTTCAACAATCAATGTACCATCTTCAATAATGCTTCTGAGACTTGAAAACGATGGATATAATTCAAAATATGCATCCAATAAATCGGAATCATCTTGAATTGGAGCAAAGTTAACTTGTGAAATACCTGCAACAGTTGAACTCAAGTTTAAACGTTCAGAATATCCATCTTTGCCATAACCCATCCATTTAGCAAGCAAGTAAGCTTCTTCAGGATGTGCTGTGTTTGATGCGACTGTGAAAAAGTCAGCAACAATAGGTACACGTTTAACACCATTAACAACAGGAGTTCCAATAAAATCTAGATCCCATGTATATTGACCAGAATTAATTTTTGATTGAATCCAACCAAAATCCCATGAATAAAACCATTTAATCAAAATAGCACCATTGTTGAAATAGTCACCTTCAGGAAAGATGTCGCCTAAAACAACAGTTGAATTTTCAGCACCAGCAGCATCAAATAATGCTTCAAGTACATAAGTTGTATCTGTTCTCATCGTGCGATAAATGTCCATTGTTGTAGCAAATTCAGGTGAATCAAGATTAAAGCCATCTTCGGATAGTGTAAACCAACCAAAATCAGGATTCAATTGAGCTGGATACCAATGAATGATATGCTCAATACCTTCAAAGCCTACAACACCAGTATTATTGGTGCTAGCATGGTTTGCAGCTGCTTTGGTCATTTGAATAACTTCATCAAATGTTGATTCAACTGTTGGATAATCCTGACCCTGACGATCGTATAAAGATTGATTGACAACATATCCTGCATAATGTACTGCATTAGGCAATGCCATGACCTTCCCATCATAAGTAGCTACTGATCTAATATCTTCACTCACGTTGAGATACTCTGGATCCGCATTTGCAATAGTTGTTAAATTATATGCCCAGTCATTGATGACATAATATGGAATATTGTCTGATTGAAAAACATCTGGTAAAGTCTGTGTTGATGCACGAGCTGCTAAAAATTCATTCCATCCCAAATCATTGTTTGTTCCAGGTATTTTTGGTCTTTCAATGATTTGAACTTCAATATCAGTATATTTTTCCATAAAAGCATCAAGCATAAGTCTTTCCATATTAGGTTCTTCAGATTCTTCAGAACCCAAGTTCCAAGATGCGTAAGTAATCACTGTTTTGCCACTTGGTACTTCATCTTTTGTACAAGCTATAAGACCAAAGGTTAATAAAAATGTTCCTAAAATAATCATTATTTTTTTCATACTATCCTCCTAATCAAAATTCTAAACATTCAACACAAATGATATAGTTATCAAACAGATTATTAAATCAGATCAATCAAGTATTATTTCCCACCTAAATCTAAAAATTGCGAGTTAGTTGCAGCAGTTACGCATATAGCCTCTAGCTCGCAATTTAGATAAAGTGATTTTTTTAACTGGAATTAATTATGGCTGTACGTAAGTGAGTACTGCACTGATAACTTCAAAAGTACCTGTAGCATCATCAACGCCGCCTTCAGCAAACATGATAATTTCAGTAAATCCAACTGCAGTAAAAGTTACTGTAGTTTCATCAGTTCCAGAGAATGTAACCCATTGTTCTACACCATTTGCTTTGACTAGAACTTGCTTAGTATCTGTGCCTTTTAGTGTAATTGTCAAAGTGTTCATACCAGCAACTTCTTCAGCTGTAAATACACTCTTCATAAAGACCCAACCTTGAGCAACTTTTGTATAAGTTACTAAAACTGTGTCATTTACAGTTGTTGAGAATGCATACGTTCCAGCATCATTTTCAATCCATGTTGATTGCAAATCAAATTGATAACTTAAGACAGCACTAACGATTTCAAATGTGCCAGTTGCATCATCAACACCACCTTCAGCAAACATAATAATTTCTGTGAATTCTGAAGCAGCAAATGTGACTGTTACTGGATTAGTACCAACAAATGTTACCCACTGTTCAACACCATTAGCTTTAACTAGGACTTGCTTACCATCAGTTCCTTTAAGTGTGATAGATAAATTATTCAAACCTATGACATCTTCAGCAGTAAATATACTCTTCATAAAAACCCAACCTTGTGCAACTTTTGTATAAGTGACCAAAACTGTATCATCTACAGTTGTTGAGAATGTATAAGTTCCTAGATCATTTTCAACCCAAGTTGATTCCAAATCAAATTCGCGTGTTAGATCAACTGCTGGTTCTACATAAGATAGTACTGCACTAACGATTTCAAATGTACCAGTCGCATTATCAACGCCACCTTCAGCAAACATGATGATTTCTGTGAATTCTGAGACAGTGTATGTAACTGTAACAGGTTCGGTGCCAACAAATGTTACCCATGTTTCTACGCCATTAACCTTAACTAAAACCTGTTTAGTATCTGTGCCTTTTAATATAACTGTCAAAGTATTCATTCCAGCTACTTCTTCAGATGTAAATACACTCTTCATGAAGACCCAACCTTGAGAAACCTTCGTATAGCTTACTAAGACTGTATCCTCAGCTGTTGTTGAGAAAGTATAAGTTCCTAAATCATTTTCAATCCAGGTATTTTGTAAGTTGACTTCGTAGCTTAATACAGCACTAACAACTTCAAAAGTGCCAGTGGCATTATCAACACCACCTTCAGCAAACATGATGATTTCAGTGAAGGCTGATGCAGTGTAAGTGACTGTTATTGGATCAGTCCCAACGAAAGTTACCCATGTTTCTATGCCATTGACTTTAACAAGGACTTGTTTTCCATCTGTACCCTTTATGGTAACATTCAAAGTGTTGAATCCCTTGACTTCTTCTGCTGTAAATATGCTCTTCATGAAGACCCATCCCTGAGAAACCTTTGTATAGCTTACCAAGACTGTATCATCTACAGTTGTTGAGAATGTATAAGTTCCTGGATCATTTTCAACCCAAGTTGGATTTAAGTCAAACTGAGTAGTTGGATCAAAATCAACGGCTGGTTCAACATATGACAATACAGCACCTATAATTTCGAATGTGCCAGTCGCATTATCAACGCCACCTTCAGCAAACATGATAATTTCTGTGAATTCTGAGACAGTGTATGTAACTGTAACAGGTTCAGTGCCAACAAAAGTTACCCATGTTTCTACACCGTTAACTTTAACCAAAACCTGTTTGGTATCAGTACCTTTTAGAGTAATATTTATAGTATTCATGCCAGCAACTTCTTCAGCTGTAAATACACTCTTCATGAAGACCCAACCTTGAGCAACCTTAGTATAAGTTACTAAGACTGTATCTTCATCTGTTGTAGAGAATACATATGTTCCTGCATCATTTTCAATCCAAGTATCTTGTAAGTTGACTTCGTAGCTTAATACAGCACTAACAACTTCAAAAGTTCCAGTGGCATTATCAACGCCGCCTTCAGCAAACATGATGATTTCTGTAAATTCTGCAGCAGTGTAAGTAACTGTTACTGAATCAGTACCAACAAAAGTTACCCATTTTTCTACACCATTAACTTTAACAAGCACTTGTTTGCCATCAGTTCCTTTTATTGTTATATTTAATGTGTTAAATCCAGCAACTTCATTAGCAGTAAATACGCTCTTCATAAAGACCCAACCTTGAGAAACCTTCGTATAAGCTACTAAGATCGTGTCATCAGCTGTTGTTGAAAATGAATAAGTTCCTAAATCATTTTCTGCCCAAGTTGGATTTAAATCAAACTGAGTCGTTGGATCAAAGTCAACTACTGGTTTAACATATGATAATACTGCACTAATGATTTCAAATGTTCCAGTAGCATTATCAACGCCACCTTCAGCAAACATAATGATTTCCGTGAATTCTGATGCAGTGAATGTAACAGTTGTTTCATCTGTACCAACAAAAGTTACCCATTGTTCCACACCATTAGCTTTGACAAGCACCTGCTTGCCATCTGTACCTTTTAATGTAATATTTAAAGTATTCAATCCAGCTACTTCTTCAGCTGTAAATATACTCTTCATAAAGGCCCAACCTTGAGAAACTTTAGTATAAGTAACCAAGACTGTATCATCAACTGTTGTCGAGAATACATATGTTCCAGCATCATTTTCAATCCAAGTATCTTGCAAACTGAAATCTGATGTCATGAATGTGGTGCTATGAATTGTGAATTGACCAGCACCAGAACCACCTGGAGCAGCAAATATTAATACTTTATCGATTGCTGCAAGTTGTGTAGCTGACATACCTGTTAAGTCAATAACAATCGTTTGTTTTGTACCATCAAATGTTATTGGTTTTTCAATATTTCCTGATGGACCTTCAACTTTGAATAATGCTGACTTGTTTAGGGTACCTGTCACTTCTATTTGAAGTTTAGAAAATGGCGTCATGTCGCCCTCAATGAAAGCAACCATGTTAGCCCAATCTGAAGTTTTATCATAATTAACAATTAAATCTGTTCCACTGACAGATAAAGCGTAGTTATTATCACCACCATCATACCATTGGTTAACAGTGAATGAAAGATCAGTGCCATTATAGATGTTCTTAATGATTACTGGAGCTACATACTCGTAATCTGCAGTCATAAATGCTTCGTGAATAACGAAATTACCAGTACCAATAGCACCAGCTTTACCAAATGCAAAGATTGAGGTAATCGCATTCTTTTCTGCAACTGTCATTGCTGAAATATCAACAACGACTTCTTGCTCTTCAGCTGTTAAGAAAACGAAATTTTCATAACCGTTTGCTGCTTTAAGTAAGAATTTTTGACCAACTGTACCACTGACGATTGCAACTACGTAGTTGAAATCGGTGAAATCGCCTTGAACACTTGATTGCATCGTTGACCATTCTTGACCAGCTGCCTTATCAAATGATACAACAGTTGTAGAACCTACATAAGAGATCGTATAAGTTTCTTCAGCAAAATTTTCCCATTTCATATTAAAATCGAAAGTTTCATCTGTTCCATTATATTCATTCACATTCGTTGGAATGTTGCTAAAATCAGTTTGAATGATAAACCCGTCGGCAACTGCAACATCAAATCTCAATTCTGAAACTGTAACTGCACCAATGGAATCTTCTTTACCTGGAGCGGCAATGATGACAATCTTATCAACTTTAGCTAAGAAAGCTGAGTCAGCAATCAAATTCCATTCATATGTTCCTTGAATACCTGTTACATTGAGTCCAACTTCCTTTGCAGGTGTCGTGTCATTTGTTTCAAGTTTTACAAGTATCGTTCCCGTACCTTCTACTGTGATGACCAATTTTTTAAATATAGAAAGGTCTACAAATGCAATGTTTGCGCTGCTCATAAATGCATCAGGGAATGCTGCTTTATCATAAGTAAAATCTAATTCAGATGTTGTGTTCGTGTTTAATGTATAAACACCGTCACCGCCATCTGTCCATCCGCCTAAAACGCTGAATTCAGTAACTTCTGGAATTATAATAGGATCATCGGGTTTACATGCTGTGATTCCAAAAGCCAATCCAACCATTAATAAAACTGTAAATAGTTTAAAAACCTTGTTCATTTTTCTCCTCCTAAATTTTCTAATCAATTAGATTCTAAAGTAAATTCACATAATTCGAAACGTTTCGAGTTTTTGTTAAAATATAATCCAGATCACATTTAATCCTATCTGTTATCACTTACGTATTGTTTATTGCAAGGACTAGATACTTTTGCCATGAAACTGGATGTTTTTTATTGTATTTGCTCGTCACTCGATATAGTTATCGAAACGTTTCAATTATATTATAATGTAATCGCTTACTTTTTGCAATAAGTTTCCAGTGAAAATATATATTTTTAGATAACATAACCTAAATAGATGGATTTCAGAGTAAAAAAGGCAATAACAATACAGCTAATAAAAAAAGCATATCAGAAATAAATCCAATATGCTTAAATTTATAAACTTCAATCTGTTTTAAAAATCTTTATAAATTAATCTTCTATATATGCTCTACTAAAATCAACTGTACCAAGAACACTACGTCCCCAATCCTTCAAATATGATTTAACATACATGAAATCTGAGTAATGATAAACTGGAACGATTGGCATAGCTGCCATAAACATATCTTGAGCAGCATATAATTTAGCAAAATGAACAGCAGGATCAGTAGTTTGCTGAGCTTGTTCAATCAAAAGATCAAATGCAGGTACATTATATTTCGGATCATTGTATGCATTGCCTTCAGTGAAGATTGCAAGCATTCCGATTGGATCCATGAAGTCTGTTAACCAACCACCACGAGCAACGTCAAAATTACCATTTCTTCTTGATGTTTGAAAAACACCCCATTCTTGATTACCTAAATCCATTTGGAATCCAAGAACTTGATTCCATGATTCTTGGACAAGTTGGGCAGCCATTGCATGAGCTTCTGAAGTATTATATAGCAATGTTGCAGCAGCTAATTCGGATTGTAGTTGAGCGACTGTTAGTCCCATTTCACCTGCAGCTTCTGCAAAGAGTGTAACAGCTTGTGGGAAATTAGAATCATCAGAAACCATGCCATAAGTACCAGCTTCTTCAAAGAAGTCATTGCCTTGGTCATCAATAAATCCAGGAGGTATAAAGCCAGCAGCAGGAACTTGTCCACCACCTAAAGCTTCAACGATTGCTTCTCTATCTATTGCATAAGATAATGCAGTACGTAGTTTCACATTGTCGAATAGACCGTTTTCTTGATCTAAATTGAAACTATAGTAGTAAGTTCCAAGCAATGCAAACACATAGAATTCTGGATCTTCAGCAATCAATCTAGTCATTTCTGAACTTGGAACATCAGGAATGAAATCTAATTCATCAGAATTAAATTTGTCATAAGCAGTTGATGCATTATCGATAAATGAACCTTCAATTTTTTCAAGCTTGACAGTATCTGCTTCCCAATAATTTTCATTCTTTTCAAGTACTAAACCATCGCCTAGATTATATGCGGTTAACTTGAAAGGACCATTACATACAGCAAGATCAGGCACTTTTGCCCATAGACCGTCTTCACCGCCAGCAGCTTCTACTGAAGATTGCTTAACTGGCATGAAATGATAGAACGCCATCAAACTTACAAAGTAACTTGTTGGGTTGACGAGTTCAACAACAAGCGTGTTATCGCTTGGTGCGGAAATACCTACATTAGCTCTTGATTCAGCCATCGTATAACCTGTATCATCATCAAGGCCGTCTGAGAAATCAGTACCAACTAAAATACCATCATCGTCATATACATTTTCATCGCCAGTTGTATTATTTGCTTCATCTGTGAAGTAAACATACTCTAAAGAGCCTACAACATTTGTATATTCCCAAATCCAAGCATATTCACTTGCAGTTGCAGGATCCATAGCTCTAAGCCATGTATAGACAAAGTCTGAAGCTACCAAATCTGATCCATCACTCCATTTTGAATCGCGAAGAGTAAATGTAACTGTTTTACCATCAGCTGAAGTCACCCAAGACTCAGCAATACCTGGCTCTACAATACCGTTAAACTCACGAACTAGTCCTTCAAATGTATTATTGATAACGTCACCGCCATCTGAAGCACCATTCAATGATGGGTCCAAAGTTAGTGGGTCAGCACCAATGTTCCAACGTAAAACTGTCGTGTCTCTTTTTTCTGTACACGAAGCTAAACCGAACACAAATGCTAGTGCCACCATAAGTATTACTAATTTTTTCATTTTTCTCTCTCCTTTTTTTATCTAAACACCTATTTGGTGATTAAACCATTGATTTCTTCTACTAAATGACATGCAACAAATCTGTTTGGTAAAACTTCTTTGATTTCCGGAGTTTCATGATGACATTGTTCGACAGCATAAGAACACCGAGTTGCAAAACGACATCCTGGTTTAGGATTAATCGGACTTGTTACGTCTCCTTGTAAAATGACTCTTCTATCTTTCATTCTAACTCTTGGATTAGCAATTGGAATTGCTGATAATAAGGATTTAGTATAGGGATGAAGTGGTTTTTCATAAACATCATCACTCACACCAATTTCCATCATTTTTCCAAGATACATAACACCGATGCGATCACTGATATGACGCACCATTGATAAATCATGCGCAATAAACAAATAAGTAAGATTAAACTCTGTTTGCAAATCTTCTAACATGTTGATAACTTGTGCTTGAATTGAAACATCAAGTGCACTAATGGGCTCATCAGCAACAATCAATTCAGGATTTAAAGCAAGAGCTCTAGCAATACCGATTCTTTGTCTTTGTCCTCCTGAAAACTCATGAGGATATCTTCCAGCATGTTCTCTTTTCAACCCAACTTTTTCTAGAAGTTCATGAACACGTTCTTCTATTTCTGTTTTCGTTGTAAGAATTTTATGCGTTTTGATACCTTCAGAAATAATTTCAGTTACTGTCATTCTTGAATTCAAGGATGCGTAAGGATCCTGGAAAATCATCTGCACTCGTTTTCTAAAAGTTTTGAGTTCCCTTTCAGATTTTCCTGCATAGTCAACACCATCAAAAATGATACTTCCATCAGTTGGATTATACAGTTTTACTATAAGTCTTCCGGTTGTCGTTTTACCACAACCAGATTCACCAACTAATCCAAAGGTTTCCCCTTTATAGATTACAAAATTGATACCGTCGACAGCTGCGAGTAATTTTTTATTGCCAAATGTGCTTAAATCAAAATACTTTTTTAGATTTTTTACTTCAAGCAAGGGTGTCTTTTCATTCGATAACATCGTAATCATCCCCCTTCACTTGACTATAATTCTCAACCTTTGGAGCATCTTCATGATGCAACCAGCAGGATGCTTTGTGCTTATCTCCAATATTGAACAATGGAGCTGCTTCTTTCATACAAATTTCCATTGCATGAGGACATCTAGGTGAAAATGGACATCCAGTAGGTGGTTCTAGTAAATCTGGTGGAGTTCCTTCAATAGGAATCAAACGTTTTTTAGATCCTGTAACATTTTTAGGAACAGACTGATGTAGCCCCTTTGTATATGGATGTTGCGGATTTTCAAAAATATCAAAGACACTACCTTGCTCCATGACCAATCCACCATACATTACAATAACTTTGGAACAAATTTCAGCTATGACACCTAAATCATGAGTAATTAAAATAACACTTAAATCGATTTTATTCTTCAAATCTCTCATAAGCTCAAGAATTTGAGCTTGAATGGTCACATCAAGCGCTGTTGTAGGTTCATCAGCTATCAAGAGTTGAGGATCGCATGATAATGCCATTGCAATCATCGCTCTCTGTCTCATGCCACCTGAAAATTGGTGAGGATATTGGTTAATTCTAGTCTCAGGTTCTGGAATATTTACCAGTTTTAATAATTCAATAGCGTGAGCTTCTGCTTCACTCTTTGTTTTATCTGTATGTTGCAATATAATTTCTTTAATTTGATTTCCAATTTTAAATACTGGATTTAAAGATGTCATTGGGTCTTGGAAAATCATTGAAATTTCATTTCCTCTAATTTGTGAGAGATCATGATGTGACAATTTGGATATATCATTACCCTGAAATAAAATCTCACCTTCGGTAATTCTTCCTGGTTGGTCTACCAATCCCATAATTGAAAGAGCTGTAACACTCTTACCAGAACCGGATTCTCCAACAATACCAAGAATTTCACCTTTTTCAAGGTCAAAAGAAACACCACGAACTGCCTGAACTTCTCCCATATGAGTGAAAAAACTGGTATGGAGGTTTTTTACTTCAAGTACTTTCATCTGCACTTACCCCTTTCTCAACTTAGGATCAAGGGCTGATCTTAGCCCATCACCAAAGAAATTGAATGCCAGTATAGTTATTGCAATGGCTGAAGCAGGAAATAATAATTGATAGAATGAAGATCTAAATACGCTAATAGCATCGTTGGCTAGTGATCCCCATGAGGATTGAGGAGCAGATGCTCCTAAACCAATGAAACTCAAGAAAGCTTCTGTGAAAATAGCACTAGGTATCATCATTGTTAAGGAAACAACGATAGGTCCTAGAGCATTTGGAATCAAATGTCTGAAAATAATTTGACTCTTAGGTACGCCAAGAGCTCTAGCTGCAAGAACAAATTCTTGGTTTTTTAGTCCCAATACCTGCCCTCTAACAAGTCTAGCCATGCCTACCCAATAGACTAATCCTAAGGTAATGATTACCGTATACATACTATTATCATTCAAAATTACCATAATCAAAATAACGTATAGTAATAAGGGTATTGAATTGATGACATCGATGATTCTCATCATGATATTATCAACCGTACCGCCTTCTAGGCCAGAAATACTACCATAAAGAACACCAATAAATAAGTTAACAAGTGCAGCAATCAGTGCAATAAACAATGAAATACGTGCACCATACATAACTCTAGTTAACACATCACGACCAAAATTATCTGATCCCCATGGAAACATTTTGTTAGCAACAGTTCTATAAGCTTCTTTGTATTCGATACTTTGATAAGTAATACTAAAGTTTATGCCTTCAAAAGCTTTATCTGGATCCAATTTGTATGAATAATCTAAAACGACTTCTTCACCATTATACTCAAAATAAAATTTTCGATTAGGAACATCTTGTCTAGTTTCGTCAAGTTTTTCTAAAAGCATACCTTTTTCTGTAACTGCATATAAATCATATTGCGTGCCATTGAAATAAAAGAAAGCGTCACCTGCTTTAGTTATGGTTATTCTAGGTGGAACATTGGTGTATCCAATGACCTGATCACTATATGTGTATGGCGTTAAAAATGGACCAAAAATGCCAAATAACGTAACTAAGATAATAACCACTAAACCAGCCATAGCTAAATAATTCTTTTTAAGTCTTCTCCAGGCATCTTTCCAGTAGGTTAACCCTGGTCTTATTTGTTCATTACTAATTCTTTGTTCTGGACTAACAAATTTAAATTCGCTCTTATTCACATTAATCACCACTCTTCTTGCCAAGTCTTATGCGTGGATCAATAAGTGAATAGGCTATGTCCACAAGTAAAACCATTACGATGTAGAAAGCTGCATAAAACACAGTAACACCAACAATCATTGTATAATCACGATTGGTAACACTACTGACAAATCTATCCCCAATACCAGGAATATCAAATACATTTTCTACAACAAATGATCCTGTTAGAACTGCAGCGACCATAGGTCCTATATAAGTAATAACGGGAATCAGAGCATTTTTTAATGCATGTTTACTCATAACTTTGAACTCCGAAATACCATTTGCTCTTGCAGTTCGAATATAATCTTGCTGAAGAACTTCCAACATGCTTGATCTGGTCAATCTTGCAACAAATGACAACGAATATCCAGATAGAGCAATAACCGGTCCTATATAGTATAGCGGGTTCGGTCCGATGCCACCCGTCGGCACCCAATTGAGTTTAACACCAAAGAAATAGATAAATAAAGTTGCTATAACGAAACTCGGGATGGTTACCCCCAATGTCGCCATAATCATTACAGCATAATCGACAGGTTTGTTTTGTTTTAGTGCTGATATGATGCCAATTGGGATACCAATTAAAACAACAGCAATAACAGAAACAATACCTATTTTGGCAGATACGGGAAAACCTGTGGCAATAATTTCATTGACTGAAAACCCTTTAACGGCAAACGAAGGGCCTAAATCAAATCTAAACAACCCACCCATATAATCAAAATATTGTTCAATGAGGGGAGCATCTAAATTATATTTAGCAAGCAATCTAGCTTCAATTACAGGATCAAGTGCCCTCTCACGGGTGAATGGACCACCAGGTATAGAGCGCATCATAAAAAATGTTAAGGATGCAATAATTAATAATGTAAAAAATGCAGATAACACACGTTTAATATAATAGACCATGTTGAGCTGCCTCCATGTTATTTAAAAAATATCTTTATTACATATTTTATTAATTATACTTCATTTATCTATTAAATACAAGACTGTTTCACACAAAACGCACGTATTTAGTAATCAAACAAATCGTGGATATCGAATAGTTATAATTATTATTATAAAAGAGTATTTGAAGCACTAATTATGAAAACACTTTCATAAAATAACTGAAAACATTGGAATCTTTCATAATATCTTAAATGAAAAAATAGAAACCCTTTTTTGGATTTCCATTTTCTTAAATGTGTCTTATTTTTTCAAATTATAAAAGGATTTTAATCCTAAGTATTGCGCAGTTTCTGCAAGTTGATCTTCAATTCTTAACAACTGATTGTATTTAGCAATACGATCTGTTCTTGAAGCACTACCTGTTTTAATCTGTCCAGCATTGGTTGCAACAACGATTTCTGCAATAGTTGTATCTTCTGTTTCACCACTTCGATGAGAAACAACAGCAGTGTAACCAGCACGTTTAGCCATTTCAATAGCATCAAACGTTTCTGTAAGTGTACCAATTTGATTAACCTTGATTAAAATTGAGTTTGCAATACCCATTTCAATACCTTTAGCAAGTTTTTCAGTGTTTGTAACAAATAAATCATCACCAACCAATTGAATCTTGCCTCCAAGTTTCTTGCTTAAGTAAACCCAACCTTCCCAGTCGTTTTCATCTAAACCATCTTCAAGTGAGATGATAGGATATTTTTCAACTAGAGTAGCATAGAAATCAGAAAGTTCTTCACTTGTGAATTCTTTTCCACCTTCACCTGCTAGGACATAAGTCTTAGTTTCTTTATTGTAAAATTCAGATGCAGCAACATCCATACCTAAGAAAACGTCTTTACCTGCAACGTATCCAGCTTTTTTGATTGCTTCAAGGATAACTTGAAGTGCTTCTTCATTTGATCCAAGATTTGGAGCAAACCCGCCTTCATCGCCAACGCTCGTATTATATCCTTTTGACTTAAGAACACTCTTAAGATTATGGAATACTTCAACACCCATACGTAATGCTTCTTTAAACGTTTTAGCACCTACTGGTAAAATCATGAATTCTTGGAAATCTACATTATTATCTGCATGAGATCCACCATTGATGATATTCATCATAGGAACCGGTAATTGTTTTGCATTGAAACCACCAAGATATTGGTATAATTCAACACCTAAGAAATCTGATGCTGCTCTTGCAGCGGCCATAGAAACGCCTAAAATTGCGTTTGCTCCTAATTTTGACTTATTCTTCGTACCATCAAGTTCAATCATTAATTTGTCTATACCTACCTGATTGGTAACGTCGATTCCAACCAATTCTGGGGCAATAATTTCGTTCACATTATGAACTGCTGTTAAAACTCCCTTACCTAAATAACGTTTTTTGTCACCGTCTCTAAGTTCTACTGCTTCGTGTTCACCTGTTGATGCTCCTGATGGAACAATCGCGCGTCCAAAAGCACCAGATTCTGTATAAACTTCAACTTCAATCGTTGGATTACCTCTAGAATCTAAAACCTCGCGTGCGTAAATATCGCTAATAAATGGCATATTTTCACTCCTTTATTTAGTTTTTGCCTTGTTATTCTACATATTATATTATACACAAAATGTCTGTGTTAATAAAGTAAATCATCAATAAAAACGTTTACTTAAGATATCGAACCACATAAATGTTTACAAGAATGAAAAAGAAGACATCTATAATATTTCCAACTGTAAAAAATCCTGGTTTAAGAAAATTTAAAAAGCTAAAATATCCGAATGGATTTAAGATATCATTAATGTAGTTTGTATTCAATAAACCAATCATATAAAGATACCCTGATAGATAAACAACATTCAATAGATAAAATGCGATGAAGACTGCAATAATCGCAATTATAGTATAGATAATATGATATGTCTTGTAAGCTTCACGTATTCTTCTTGAAAGAGTTAATCCAAAGATAAATAGGAACATCCAGACAAGTGATATATGAAATATCTGATCAACTAACAAATGGATGGCTCCAATAAGTAATCCACCAACAATAGCCATGAAAAGGGCCTGTCTAATGACGGCCAACAAATCATTTTTATCAATAGGTTCTCTAAACATTTGTCTAATTTTCATTTGATATCCTCAAAACAAGTATAACACATTATAATTCTAAGTACTTCATTCTAGGCTTTAACATCATGAAGATAATACTAATCAAAATACCTTTAACTAAATTAAATGGCATGTACAGCGTTAAGGTACTCCAAAAGAACTGTCTATAAGTAAATGGTGAATCTGGTATGAAAGAAAATACAGTGAAGTGGACTTTCCCACTAAACGAAATACTATATGGTGGTAACGTATAATACAATGGTGTAGCAACAAAGAAATTAACAACGTATAAAATGATTGCTAAAAACCCTGTAATCATTGCAGTAGTTACAATGATTTCTTTAAGATGAGTCTTATTACCATTAACACTTACTTCGTAAAGCAATGGTTTTTCCTTCAGCTTCAAAACTTTTCTTGATAAATTATAAGCTAAAATGATTGAAAATGAAGCGAACATTGCAAGCATTTCACCCACGAGTTCTCCTGGGTCAAATCCTCTAAATATTCTTCTTGCTACTGTTCGAACTAAAACAACCATTATCGTTTCTTTTGTTCCTAGAACTAACAGAGCCACTAGAATAGCAATCTCACTAAAATCCAGTTTGAGAAAACTTGCTAAAGGCCATGGAATTTCTATTAAGGAAAGTACAATAGAAACTGCAGCTAATGAAACAACATACAACATTTTCTTCAATCGTAAGTAATTTGACATGATTTACCTCCTGAGTAACAAAAAATCGCCAAATTACTTCGGCGATAAAAAGGCATGTCAAACTTGACATTACTTCTTCCATCCAGACTTTACTGTCGGTCCTTGAATTGCACAAGGTCTGCCTTAAGGCTCGCGGACTGTTACCGCCGGTAGGGAATTACACCCTGCCCCGAAGTATTACACACATATTTTATCACAATATTTATCAATTTCCAACTGCTGTACTTGAAAACGTTTTTTTTGCGTTGAATTACGCATCCATCAGTTTTTAAAGTATAATAGAGGTGATAAAGCTTTCGAAGGAGTATATGATGAATAAAAAATTTGCAGCACTAATTATTATGGATGGCTATGGACTTGCACCAGCAAGTGATAGCAATGCAGTTTCGCTTGCTAAAAAGCCATTTTTAGATCAATTATTTAAAGATTACCCTAACAACACCCTAAAGGCAAGTGGTGAAGATGTAGGTTTACCTGATGGCCAAATGGGCAACAGTGAAGTCGGTCACTTAAATTTAGGTGCAGGCCGTATTGTCTACCAATCCTTAACTAGAATCAATGTAGCTATTAAAGATGGTTCATTCTTCAAGAACCAAGCATTCTTAGATGCGATTGATCATGCTAAAAAGAATAAGAGTAACCTTCATATTTTCGGTTTAGTAAGTGATGGCGGTGTGCACGCATACCCTACACATATCAAAGCACTTCATGATTTGGCAGTATCTCATGGAATCACACCATATCTTCATGCGTTCATGGATGGTAGAGATACACCACAGGTTTCAGGATTAGGCTTTTTAAAGGATTTAATCGATCATGGTATGAGAGTTGCTACTGTTTCGGGTAGATATTATGCTATGGATCGCGATAACAATTGGGATCGTATTCAGTTAGCATTTGATAATATGGTACTTGGTACAGGCAAAAAATATGATGATGCGCTTATAGGCATGCAAGCATCTTATGATGCTGGTATCACAGATGAATTTATAGTTCCTTTCGTTGTTGATAAAAAGGGTTTAATTGGTAACCATGACTCAATCATTTTTGCAAACTTCAGACCAGATAGAGCAATTAGAATAGCTACTGCTTTCTCTAATCCAAGTGAGGCAAATACTTACCATACCGAAGGTAAGGCAAGTTTTGATCCCAAAAATGTGCCAACAGATATTTTTCTTGTTTCCATGATGCATTATAACAAAACTGTCAAAGGTCCTCTGGCTTATGAACTTCAAACGTTAAACAACTTATATGGTGAAGTGATTGCAGACGCTGGTTTAAAACAATTACGCATTGCTGAAACCGAAAAATATGCGCACGTTACTTTCTTCTTTGATGGTGGTCAAGAAAGAGAATTAAAAGGAGCTACAAGAATTCTTGTTCAATCTCCTAAAGTAGCAACTTATGATTTAAAACCTGAAATGAGTGCATTTGAAGTTAAAGATAAGGCTGTTGAAGCTGTTTTATCCGGTAAATTCGATACAATGATCTTAAATTTTGCAAATCCCGACATGGTTGGTCATACCGGTTCAATTCCTGCTGCAATAAAAGCAGTTGAAACTGTAGACCAATGCACACATGAAGTTGTGGATGCCATACTTTCAATTGGTGGTGTTGCTATCATCATCGCAGACCATGGCAACGCAGAAAAAATGAGAAGTGAAGACGGACAACCTCATACAGCACATACAACAAATCTTGTTCCTGTACTAATAACTAAAAAAGGTATCAAGGTTGGTACAGGCTCATTGTGTGATATTGCACCAACACTATTAGACCTGCTTGATTTAAAGCAGCCTAAAGAAATGACTGGACACAGTCTCATCAGCAAATAATAAATCAAAAGTCCCTATTCGATGAATAAGGACTTTTTTATTGTTATCAAATGTAATTGATTAACCCATTTTTCTTAAATAAAACTCTATGATGCTCTGAGTTCCTAAATCAGCAAATCCCTTGTCAGATAAAATCTGATAAGCTTTTTGCACTTTTTCAACAATCTCTAATTTTAAATCTCCCTTTTCTTCTAAGACAAGCTTTAAATCCTTCAAATAGTGCTTGACAAAAAATCCAGGACGATAATCATGATCAATCATTTTTGGACCATTATTTGCTGCTTGCCAAGAACTAGCTGATCCTCCAACGATAACTGACAACATCTTATTTAGATCAAGATTCTTATCTTTTGCGTAGGTTAGTGCTTCACATATACCAATGATGTTTCCTGCAATCACTGTTTGATTTGCCAATTTAGCATGCATTCCACAGCCAGATTCTCCCATATAGGTCACTGTAGTGCCCATCGCTTTGAATAATGGTAGTATTTTATGAAATATAGATTCATCGCCGCCTACCATGATAGAAAGAGTTCCCTTAATTGCTCCTAAATCTCCACCTGTCACAGGTGCGTCTAGCATAGGCAAACCTTTTTGTTTTGCCATTTGATATAATTCTTTTGCTAGCGTGGGTGAAGAGGAGGTCATGTCAACTAAAATAGTTCCTCTTTTGGCATATTCGATAACTGTGTCATAAACATCAATAACATCTGATGGATATCCAACGATACTCATCACAACCTCAGCATCTTTAATGCAATCTCTAATGGAAGAAAAGGCTTTGACCTTGGGTTCAAGTGCTTTAGCTTTTTCGTAAGTTCTATTGTAGACAAATACTTCATGACCAGCATCACTTAAATGCAAAGCCATGGGTTTTCCCATGACGCCTGTTCCAATAAATGCTATTTTCATATCAGTCTCCTAACTTGTATGATTGTTTAACCATTCAATTAAATCTGCAAATACTTTTTCTCTATCTAAATCATTAAATATTTCATGATAGGACTCTGGATAAATCAAAAGTTTTTTATCACTCGAAGGAATGATATTATATAATCTTTCGGAAAATTCAGTAGGTACAATCTTGTCTGTACCTCCATGCATAATCAATACTGGAGCATCATATTGATCAATATGACGATTTAAAAACCGCACACCACCGACAAACATGTTGCCAGCAAGTGAAAAATAAAATTTCTTTAAGTTCAATGGATCAGCAATATATGCTTCTTCTACAGCTTTAATTCTTGAAAGCTGATCATTTGCAAAATCTGTCTTTCTAGGTAAAAATCCTAACCATCTAAAACCAATGAATCTAAAAGGTAGAACATCCTTGATAAAGTTAGATGGAGCAGCACTAGATATGACACCATCGATATCATGATATTTAACGGCATACATATTAACGATTAATGCCCCCATGCTGTGACCTAAGATGAAAACCTTCTTCGAACTCAATTTCTTTTCTTCAATGACTAAAGCATATAAATCATCAATCGTTTGATGAAATGACTTCAAAGAACCTCTTTTACCTTGGCTTTGACCATGTCCTCTTATGTCATATCGAACAACCGAGAAACCTGCTTCATTTAACTTATTTGTGATTTCTTCATATCTTCCAGAATGTTCTGCTATACCGTGAGTGATAATCACAGTTGCTTTTGGTTTTTCAACATCATTTCTTTTTACATGTAATAATACATCGTTAATTAGCATTGTTTCATCTCCTTTACCCTTATTATACTCGAAAACGACATTCAAAAAAGGATAAATTCCATGATATAATGAAAAAAAAGAGCGTGGAGGGCATTTTATGAAGAAAATAGGTATTTTACTCATCATATTTTTGTTATTCGTCAGCATGCCTTCTTTTCATGTTAGAGCTGATATGGGACCTAAAAGTTCGATAGAAATTGAGATCATAGGTGTTGATAGTCATTATGTTATCGATCTTTTATATCCTGGAATTTTACCAAGTCAAAGTGACATAGATCAAATGAAAACGGATCTGGATAATGAATGGATTTTTGGTGGTCAGACGATCCCTGAAGTATTATGGACAATCGATGACGATGGATTCATTTCAACATCTCTTTTTAGAGGACGTCCTACAATGCTCTCTTTTGAAGAACCTGATTCGTACCGTTATCCTTATAGTCCACCATCAACAGTCAAAGTAATCATTATTTTTGACGACTCACATTATCTGATTTCTAATGAAATTACGACAAAATTGTTTACTAGCAAACTCACGTGGGATTTAACCAATGTTGACTTGACACAAACAGCAACTCAAGCTGGGGAAATTCAAGAGGATTTTCCTGTTACTTTGATGACAAAAGATTTACTACTGCGCATATTTGGAACAATAGCTGTTGAAATGATTGTTCTTTTCGCATTTTTCTATCGACAAATGAAATCCTATAAATTAGCATTGATTGTAAATGTAATTACACAAACAATTCTCACAGGTTTTTTATTTGGCATGCGTTATTTTTGGTCTCCACTTTTTGGTGAACTGTTCGTCTTAATTGTTGGTGAGTTCTTCATTATTATTCTTGAGATGATCATTTATAGGAAATATATGACTGAACACTCTAAATTGCGAGCTGTAGTGTATGCATTTATAGCAAATATAACATCAATTGTAGCCAATATTCTCATTATGGTCTATTTACTTTTAAGTTAAATATCAGATTCGAAAAAGCATCTTTTTAATCAGTCTGAAAAGGTGTTTTTTTTATTTTTTATAAAATAAAGGTTTTTTTAACATATCGATTTTAAATCTAAAAATATATTGTATAATGTATATAGAAAACGCTTTTAGGAGATGTCTATGAAAAACACTGCATTGTATGAAAAACACCTAGCGTTAAACGCGAAAATGATTGAATATGCTGGATTCAGTATGCCTGTCTTATATAAAGGGATTACTGAGGAACATATTGCCGTACGTACTAGTATGGGTATTTTTGACGTTTCACATATGGGTGAATTTGTTGTTACTGGTGAAGATTCTTTATCATTTGTCAATCATTTGGTTACCAATATAATTACTGATGAACCAAACAAAGTAACTTATGCTTTAATGTGTGATGAAAAAGGATTTGTTGTTGATGATTTATTGGTTTATCTTATCAAACCAACTCAAATACTTCTTGTCGTTAACGCAGGAAATATGGAAAAGGATTTTGAATGGGTCGTAGAGCAATCTAAATCTTTTGGTGTGGAAGTTTCTAATAAATCAAATGATTTTAGTCAAATTGCTGTTCAAGGACCACAAGCTGTTGATCATATCAATCAAATCATCGGTCATGATGTCAAAGATCTAAAATTCATGACATTTGCTGTTGTTCCTTATCAAGATCTTCATATCATCGTTTCTAGAACTGGGTATACTGGTGAAGATGGATTTGAAATATATGCCAAAAACTACCTGATTTCGCAATTATGGGATGATGCAATCAAAGAAGGCGCTGTGCCCTGTGGTCTAGGTTCAAGAGATACCTTAAGATTCGAAGCAAATCTTCCTTTATATGGGCATGAAATCAGTGAATCAATCAACCCAATTGAAGCAGGTTTAAATTTTGCTATTAAACTAGACAAAGCATTTATTGGTAGAGATGCTTTGTTATCATATAAAGAAAATCCAACACGCAAAGTTGTTGGATTAGAGTTGTTGGAAAGAAATATTCCAAGACATGGTTATGAAGTCTATTCAGGCGAAACCTTGGTAGGGCATGTAACAACTGGCTATCTTCTTCCAAATGTAGTTACACCAATCGCCTGCGCTTTAGTTGATATAGAGTATTCAGCAATTGGAACAAACCTATTTGTTCAAGTAAGAAATAATAAAATTCCTGCAAAAGTAAGAAATAGAAAATTTTATATTAAGAATTATAAAAAATAGGAGGTTTCACATGATTTTAGAAGGATTATTATATGCAGAAAGCCACGAATGGCTTAAAGTTAATGGCAGTCAAGGCTATGTAGGCATTTCAGACTATGCTCAACACAGTATGGGTGATGTAGTTTTTATTGAATTACCAAAAATAGGATCCACCATTAAAAAAGGTGATATGTTTGGTGCTGTTGAAAGTGTCAAAGCTGCTTCTGATCTATATTTACCTGTCACAGGTAAAGTACTTGAAGTAAATACAACACTTGAAAATACTCCTGAAAAATTAAATGAAGATCCCTATGGGAACTGGATCGTCAAAATTGAAATTCTAGATGCAAAAGAGCTAGAAACATTACTAAAGTCAGACCAATACAAAGCTTGTTGTGAGGCGTAGGTGTTATCATGCATAAATACCTGCCTCATACTGCAAAAGATATAGAACAAATGCTTGCTGTCTCAAAAGTGGAAACCATTGATGACCTGTTTGTATCTATTCCTAAAGCACTACGTTTAAAGAAACTCTACAATATACCAAGTGCACTCTCAGATGACAATTTGACTACACATATGAAAACTTTAGCATCAAAAAATAAGGAACTTGTTATTTTTAGAGGTGCTGGAAGCTATGATCATTACACACCCAGTGTGGTAAACAGCTTGATTAACCGTCAAGAATTTTTAACTTCATATACACCTTATCAACCTGAAGTTGCACAAGGAACGCTACAATATATTTTTGAATACCAATCGATGATTTGTGAACTTACCGGTATGGAAGTATCCAACGCATCAATGTATGATGGAGCAACTTCTACTGCTGAGGCTATGTTTATGGCTAAAGCTCAAACTGGTAAAAATACGATTTTGATCAGTGAAACGGTCAATCCAAGAATCATCGAAGTTGTTGAAACCTATGCAAGATATAGAGATATTAAAGTCTTAGTTGTTCCTCAAAAGAAAAACGTCACTGATTTGAATTTTGTCAAAGAAAACATGGCGGATGCAATGGGTCTAATTGTTCAAAATCCAAATTACTTTGGTGCTATAGAAAATTATGAAGATTTTGCTGATGTCGTTCATGCTCATGATGGAATGTTCATCATGAATGCAGAAGGACAATCCTTAGCACTCCTTAAGACTCCTGGTGAATATCATGCAGATATCGCATGTGGCGATCTTCAATCCTTTGGTCTTCCATTATCATTTGGAGGAGCTTATGGTGGATATCTAGCAACACAGATGAAATATGTAAGAAAAATGCCTGGAAGAATCTGTGGAATCACCACAGATGTTGATGGCAAACGTGCCTTTGTACTGACATTACAAGCTAGAGAACAACACATCAGACGTGCAAAAGCAAATTCAAATATTTGTTCTAATCAATCGTTAATGGCACTCGCCGTGACTATTTATTTATCAACTATGGGCAAACAAGGCTTGATTGATGTTGCTACAGAATCGATGCAAGGTGCTCATTACCTCTATAACAAACTATTAGAAACCAAGAAGTTTGAAGTAGTTAATCACGAACCTTTCTTCAAGGAATTCGTACTGAAAGCTAATTTTGATGTTGAAATTTTCGAAAAATCTCTGCTTAAAAATGGTATTTTAGGGCCTCTTCATATAGGGAACAATCAATTGCTATTTGCTGTCACTGAAAGACGGACCATTGAAGAAATGGATCTTCTGGTTCAAAAGGTGGTGGAACAACTATGAAATACTACGACAAACTGATTTTTGAAATCTCAGAAGAAAACCGAATTGGTTATAACTTAGAAAAAAAGAATTTGCCTAAAGTAGATCTACCAAAGGCAATTAGACGTAACCAAAAAGCTGAACTTCCAGAAGTATCAGAGTTTGATGTGGTTCGCCATTATACCAATGTCAGCCAAAAGAATTTTGGCGTTGAAACAGGTTTCTATCCTTTAGGATCTTGTACAATGAAATACAACCCAAAAATCAATGATGAACTTGCAACCCTTTCAGGATTTGCTAACATTCATCCATTACAACCTGTTGAAACAGTACAAGGCTTATTAAAGATTTATCATGATACACAAAAAATGTTATCAGAAATATCTGGATTAGCTGCTTATTCCTTAAATCCATTTGCAGGTGCACATGGTGAACTTGCAGGTTTAATGATTATCAAGGCTTATCATCAAAAAAATAATGACCACAAGAGAAATAAGATTGTTGTTCCTGATAGTGCTCACGGAACCAATCCAGCTAGCGCTACTGTTTGTGGATTTGAGGTTGTTGAGATCAAGTCCAATCCTGATGGAACCGTTAATCTAGATGCACTTAAAGCTGTCTTAACTGATGAAGTTGCAGGCTTAATGCTTACTAATCCAAATACCGCTGGTGTCTTTGAAAAAGATATCTTAGAAGTTTCAAGACTTGTTCATGAAGCTGGTGGATTACTATATTATGATGGAGCTAATCTAAATGCTTTACTGGGTAAAGCTAAACCTGGTGACATGGGGTTCGATATTACACACATCAATTTGCATAAGACATTCTCAACACCACATGGTGGTGGAGGTCCAGGTTCTGGGCCAGTTGGTGTTTGCGAAAAACTCACCTCTTTCCTTCCTAATCCGATTGTTAGAGAAAAAGAAGGCTTCTATTACTTTGAGAATTCAAATGACTCCATAGGGGCATTAGGACAGTTTTACGGCAATGCGAGTGTCTACATCAGAGCTTATGTATATATCATGACTCTAGGTAAGGAAAATATGAGTGACATTGGGCCATTAGCAGTACTCAATGCAAATTATATTAAAGATTCTTTGAAAGACTTGTTTGTTCTTCCGATTGATAGACCTTGTATGCATGAATTTGTCTTCGATGGACTCAAAGATAATTCTACGGGTATTAGAACACTAGATCTTGCTAAGAGACTACTGGATTATGGATTTCATGCACCAACAATTTATTTCCCACTTATCTTTTCTCAATCAATGATGATTGAACCTACTGAAGTGGAATCTAAAGAGACTTTGGATGAATTCATCAATGTGATGAGAATTGTTGCCAAAGAAGCAATAGAAAATCCAGAAATGGTTAAGACTGCGCCACATAATACTATTGTGAGAAGATTAGATGAAGTTAAAGCTGCTAGAAATCCGATTGTTAAATTTAGAGATATTTAATTCATTGATATTATAAAAAGAACTACCCCCTGATATTGAAAAGGTGTAGTTCTTTTTTTGCAAGTTCTTATCTATTATCTATTTACATTTCATAGTATGCAAAATCCGAAGCATACAATGCATGCATTACTCAAAACTAATTCTTCCACAACGCTCTAGTATGTTAAGACAATGATATGTAAGCCAAGGAGATGGTTCTTTCTTTTGACCGAAATCCCATGCCTTACATTTGAGATAAACTGACTCAGATGTAAATTGAAAGTCAGAATTTGCTTTGCTTTCAATAATATCAAGCATTTCATGAAAACGTTTATCTTTTCTAGCATATTCAAAATGGCTTAAGCAATCTGCAACGTTCACAATATCATACCATATAGCAGGAGCCTTAAGTTTTCTGAAATCATTTCCCATATAGAAAATATATGGGTGTTGATCTAGACTGTTTTTCCATAAATTCAACAATGCTTCAATCGTTGAATTAGCTATTTCTGAATTTTTATATTTTGGAACCAATGATAATACCTTAAGGATAATTAGTGTTGCATAAGGACAGCAATCGTCTTTCCTCCCTGGACCTCTAAATTTCCCGAGTTCCTTTGATACAGCACAAGGAAATCCATTTTGTCTATTCAATTTAAAAATATAATCAACGCCTGCTTTGATATGTTTATCATAGGATAAGCCTGCTTTTAATAGCGCATAAAGCATAAGTGGTGCATCACATAAGCACCATGCAAGTGTATCTGTTCCTGTACCTCCAAAATGAGCAGGGACGTTTGTCATGCATTTGTATATACCATCTTCACTTTTATTCGACAAAATTTTATTTAGTGCGATTTGGATTTCATCAACATGGTCTCAAGTCCGATTTCTAATAGAAATAATAATTTGTGAATTGGTAATTCTGGATTCTTGTGATTGGTGACAAGAATTCCGTTGAAATCAGCAATATCGCTTAAATATTTTTTTATTCGAATATCTGACAATACTTTATTTATCAATTCTTGTAACTCATTTTTGTCTTCCTTTAAAATATTAACTCTTGTAGCAAGTTCAACATAGGGATCACACTTAAGAAGCCAATTGATTGTATCCATATCTATACACTACCTCTCAATATTAAATAAATAATTCAACGACGAAAATAATTCTGAAATGAAAACCCTCTATTTGGCATTATTATATCACAGCATAAAGTGAATATACCTCAATGTTTAGGTATATAATTTCTTCGTCTTTAATCATAGTGTTAGAATGGATTAAAAAAACATATTGAATAGAATCCAATATGTTCGATTAATTTGTTTTATGTTTAACTGCCTTATAAATCCAATTCATCTATCATTTTTAATGCAATCTCATCATAGATCTTGCCAGTTTCTTCTTTACCATCAAATAAGAAATGTCCTTGTTGTGGTTGTCCGATAGGTATTTGACCTAATAGGCTTGTTCCTAATTTCTTAGCGACCAATTCTCCTCCACCAGATCCAAAAATGAATTCGCGTTTTTGATTACATGTATTTAAATAATAACTCATATTTTCCACAACACCAATGACTTCATGGCCAATCTGTTGTGCACCTAAACCTGCTTTTACAGCTATACTTGATGCATTATGGTGTGGTGTAGTAACAACAATCACTTTGCTTGTTGGGGCATAAGACTTAACATCTAATGCAACATCACCTGTTCCTGGTGGCAAATCGATAATGATTAAGTCAATGCCTTCTTGCCATTCAACACCATTAAAGAAATGTGTTAATAGTTTCCCTAGCATTGGTCCACGCCACATAACTGGTTTTTCTGGTGGCATAAAAAATTCTGTGGATATGACTTGAATGCCATTTTGTTCTAAAGGAATCATCTTTTCATCAGCTGTTGATGTCAAAGGTTTGATAGGTAATCTTAGGATATAAGGAATACTTGCCCCATAGATATCAGCATCGATTATACCAACTTTTTTCCCTTGTCTAATCATAGCAGCTGCAAGATTGGCAGCAACAGTAGATTTACCTACGCCGCCTTTGCCTGATGCTATCGCTAAATACTTAATCGCTTTTTGTCCTTCTGGAACAAATTCTGACTCAAAAAAATCAATTTTAATTCCAGGAAATCCCAACTCGATTTTAACTAAGCGTACAATTTGTATTTTGACCGCTTGTTCATTCTTTGTTTTATCTTTTAGATAAATTTCAAGTTCAGCAACTCCTGTAGGCCCAATCACTAATTTTTTTATTCCATTTACAGCTTTAAATGGTAAATTGAAACCCGGGTCAATGATCTCTTCAATTCTACTTTTTAAATCATCATATGTCATCTTGACTCACCTCAAAACCATTATAACAAAAACAAGTTCAATTTGCTCGTTAAATGGTAATTACAAAATAAAAAGGTTGAATCGAACTAATTTCATTTATAATAAAAATGATATGTAATATGAAAGGCTCATTTATGATCATTGATTATAGAGCACCCATCAAGGGTGAACATCTCGATGTCTCCATGGCACATGACGACACATTCAGTCAATATCTGGTTGGAAATGGATTTGTCATCTATCCGACCGATAATAAAATATTTGCACCAATCGAAGGCATAATTTCACATATATTCCCAACAAAACATGCGATAGTAATCAAACACAATTCAGGAATTAATGTCTTGATTCATTTGGGATTTGGTACCGTTAATCTGAAAGGTGAAAACATTATATCTTTTGTTGAAATCAACCAAACCGTGAAGCAAGGTGATCTATTGTTATCATTTGATTTTGAATTTCTAAAAAGAAACACTTCATCTATGGACATACCAGTTGTTTTTATGCAAAAAAATAACTTAGAGATCATTGAATTAAAAGCTGAGACACCTTATATCCACATGCTTATAGCTGTCTCATAATCATGTGAATTTATTTGAAATAATAACATAAACATTAAATGATAGATGGATGTGATAAAATAATAATGTAAGCACATTAAATTATCATAAAAATAAATAGGGTGTGAGGGAGTTTATATGGAAAAAGAATTTGTATTAAAGGCCGAGCAAGGATTACATGCCAGACCAGCAACTAATTTTGTTCGCTTTATGTCATCATTACCATTTACCGTTTATCTCATTTATAAGGATTTTGTTGCTGATGCTAAATCAATTATGGCAATCATGAGTGTTGGTTTATCAAAAGATTCAGTATTCAAGATTAAAATAGAATCTGAAAATAGTGAACACATGAAGCAAGTTGAACAGTATTTAAAGGAAAATCATTTAATTTAATCTAAAAATAAGGGACTTCACAAAAGTTGAAGTCCCTTTTTATATATTATTATATTATTGATTTAATCTTTAGTCGTCTTCTTCGTCATCGTCATCATGATAATAATAGTAATATGTGTCTTTCGATTCATGGTCTTCGTCATCTTCATCATCTTCATCATCTTCATCATCTTCACCAGTTCCTACTGATGTAGATGCACCTGCCGTGAGATCACTTGTGGGAATTGTTGTCCCTGTTGGCGTACTAGGTGTTGTAGATCCCGTTGTAGGAGTTCCTGCCGATGTTGAAGTTGAAGCTCCAGCTGTTATATCACTAGTTGGAGTTGTTGTCCCTGTTGGTGTACTAGGTGTTGTAGATCCTGTTGTAGGCGTTCCTGTTGATGTTGAAGTTGAAGCTCCAGCTGTTATATCACTAGTTGGTGTTGTTGTGGTTTGAGTTGTTCCTGGAGTTGTAACTGTAGATCCTGTTAAAGTGGATGCTCCAGCTGTTATATCACTAGTTGGAGTTGTTCCTGGAGTTGTTGTAGTTGTATCAGGATGTGTTGTAATTGATGCTCCTGTTGTGACATCAGTCTGAGGATTAGTTGATGTACTCGAGTTTGCAGGCACTTCCAAATAATTGCCGTTGGCATCTGTCGACGCACCAGCAACTTGATCTACTGTTGTTGTATGAACAATATAAGTTGCTCCAGCAACAAAATCAGCTACTGAATTAATAGGGTCGATGAAAGCACTTGCTCCAAACAAACTTACAAATATGAAGAGTAATATTTTGTTTTTCATCAACTCACACTCCTTTTACTGATTTTATATCTTATAGAAAAATAAATTTACACTGTTAGTTTAACTCTATACGCTTTATCAACGTTGTGATATGCACTTTTTATTGGTAGAAACTACTAAAAAAGTCAAATTATGTCAAAATTTATTAAAAGACATATGAAATTTTATCATATGTCTTCATTAATTCTATCACAATTGATTAACTATTAAGCTTCTTCTTTTCCATTTTTAGGAAATGCTTTTTTAAAGTAATTTTTGACTCTTGTCATAAATTTAGTTTGATCATAGCTCAGAATAGCTACTTTGTATACAGGAGCAACCAAATAAAGTGAGATGACAAGGAAGATGGTGACTGCAACTAATGCAATGATTGCTTCCCAAACTGTCAATAACCCTGTTGCGAACGCAATTGGTGCGAGGATGGGTGTAAATATAGGAATGAATGCCATGACTTTCATGAATCCAAATCCACCAGCTATTGGTGCGAATATACCAATATAGAATGCAGCAAGTAATGTAAGCATCAGAGGTGTTTGAAATTGTTGATAATCTTCTTGTGTTACTGCCATGGATGCGAATAATGAAGCGACAACCAAATAGAACATCGTTCCTACAATCATAAAGAGTAAAGAGAAAATTAAAACAACTGGCCAATTAGGAATGATATCACTTAAATAAGATAAAAGTGAAGTTGTTCCTGCAGGTAATATAACAGCACTTGATGAAGCGCTTAATTTACCGATCAAAGATGCTACTGCTGCATATGATATGGTAAGTGCGCCTTGAATAATCACAAATAAAATGCTCGCTGTAATTTTTGAAATGAAATGTGTTTTCGATGGAACACTTGAAATAATTGTTTCAATAGCTTTTGTCGATTTTTCTTCAATGATATCAACACCAACGAATTGGGTTGCCATGACAATGAGAATAAACATTGGTAATACCAACATGCTGGTCATCGAACTAATGAAAGCTTCTTGTTCTGGATCTTCATAATCAGGAGGATTAACAGTAGTAATCATTGGCTGCTGATAATTGGTAATTTGATAATTGATGAGTTGCAGCTCGAGTTTAGATAGTAAATAATAATTCAGTTCTGGCATTTTTGTATACATAGTGATTGCAGGAGTTGCAATAGAGCCTGTGATTTCTATGACTATGTCTGTTTCTGTATCTTCCCAGAATGCTGTAAGATCGAACTCACTAGCTTCGATTGTTCTAAATACATAGTAATCAACACCTGTACTTCCTTCATTCATAAGTGCTGAATAATCAGTAGGTAAATCGGCTTCTAACGTTTCATTAATAAACCCAATATTGACTTGTGCGTCTGGATCTTCTCCCCCACCAAATAAACTTACAATTGATGGAATATTGATGATAACAATCATTAGTACAGCAATAACAATATTCGAAATAAGAAAAGCCTTTCTTCCTATTCTCTTTTTTAAACCATATCTAACAAGAAATTTAAACTTCTTCATGGCTTTGACCTACCTTTGCTATGAAAATTTCACTTAAAGATGCCTGTTCAACATCATACTTGATGATATGGTGGCATGTGCGAATGTAATCGAAGACTGCATTTGCAACATCCTCATTTTCAATCTTAGCGATAATTTCATTTGAATTTACGATGACTTTAAATACACCAGGTATTTTCTTTAGCATTTCTACATCAACATCACCGACGATTCTGATGTTTTGTTTTTTATAATCTTTTTTAACTTGATCAATTCTGCCTTCAATGATTGCTTTACCTTTTTCTAAAACAATCAATTGTTCACAAAATGACTCAACATGATCGAGTTGGTGTGATGAGAAGACAACCATAGAACCTTGTTTCTGAAAATCGCGAATGACTTCAACAAATAGCTCCATATTGATTGGATCTAGGCCGCTAAATGGTTCATCTAATACCAATAGCTTCGGGTTATTGATGATTGCAGAAATAAATTGAATTTTCTGCTGGTTCCCTTTGGATAGCTCCTTGATTTTTTTGTTCTTATATTCGACGATATTAAAACGTTCTAGCCAATAATCCAATCGATCGAGAATGGCTTTAGGTTCCATATCTTTAAGTTGTCCAAAATAAAGCATCAATTCTTTGACAGTTATCTTAGTAAGCAAAGAACGTTCTTCAATCATATAACCAATCTCGTTCACATTATGGTACCCAACTTTTTTACCATTATAGAGAATTTCTCCCTCAGTTGGTTCAAGAAGACCCATAATCATTCTAAATGTTGTTGTTTTCCCTGCTCCATTGGTTCCAAGTAATCCAAAAATTTCTCCTGAATTGATCTGAAAACTTAAGTGATCAACAGCAACCAAATCACCATAAAGCATGCGTGCATTTTTTACTTCCAGCATCTTAAAAACCCTCTTTCAAAAACATATCTTATTTTTAATCAAACTTATCCCATACATCTGCTATATTACCAAAAACTTCATCAACTTTTTTAACTTCTTTTGGTTTTGAAATGAAGTTATTAGCGTTAGGTTTTGGATCTACATTCTTAATTTTTTTGATTATTGCAAGTACAATCATTCCAAAAAGAGATATGCTAAATATCATTGAGAATACTACAATCCACATGGTCATATAATCTTCTCCTTATTCATTAACCAAATGTAATTATCGTTACCAGAGCCTGTTTACAACCCTATAATACCACAAAATTATTATTTTTGCAATATAATTATTATCGATTATTATTTTTGATTATAATATTCTATATTCTCATACAAAAATCATGATGCAACCTATTCATTGCACCATGATTATTTTATTTTTTATTTCTATTTTTTGTTTCTTTAGATATCAGTTCTATGAACTGTTCCAAGGATACCGTAATTTGCTGTTGAGAATTATATTCTCTATAAGTAACAAGTCCTTCATCTTTTTCTTTATCACCTAAGACAAGTGAGTAAGGAATCTTCATGGTTTGTACTTCTCTAATCTTGTAACCCAGTTTTTCTTCACGCAGATCGCTTTCAACTCTAAAACCCATGATTTGAAGTGTTTCGTGGACATCCATCACATATTTGTGGTGGTGTTCTACATTAACAGGTAAAATCTTAACCTGTACAGGAGCAAGCCAGAATGGAAAAGCACCTTTGTATTCTTCAATCAAATATGCGACAAATCTTTCCATAGTGGATACAATGCCTCGATGAATAACAACTGGACGATAAATATTTTTACCATCTTCACCCACATAGGTTAACTCAAATCTTTCAGGTAATAAGAAATCTAGTTGAATCGTTGATAATGTTTCAGAATTACCAAGTGCGGTTTTAACTTGGACATCAAGTTTAGGTCCATAAAATGCAGCTTCGCCAATCGCTTCAAAATAATCCAAACCCAATTCATCCATTGCTTCCTTAAGCATTTTTTCTGCTTTATTCCACATGGCATCATCAGGAAAATACTTTTCAGTATCTTTTGGATCGCGATAACTTACTCTAAATACATAATCAGTAATATTGAAATCTTCATAAACAGCTAGCATTAATGCAACTGTTCTTTTAAATTCATCTTTGATTTGATCTGGACGCACAAAGATATGAGCATCATTTAATGTCATTTCTCTAACGCGTTGAAGACCAGATAGTGCGCCACTCTTTTCATATCGATGCATCATGCCTAATTCAGCGATTCTTAATGGCAATTCTCGATAACTATGGACGTCATTTTTATACATAATCATATGATGTGGACAGTTCATTGGTCTAATGACCAACATTTCTCCATCACCCATGTCCATTGGAGGAAACATACTATCTTGGTAATGATCCCAATGACCAGAAGTCTTATATAAATTGACATCTGCTAAGATTGGCGTATAGACATGAAAATAACCCAAACTGATTTCCACATCAGTGATATATCTTTCGATGACGCGTCTAATGGTCGCTCCTTTGGGTAACCAAAAAGGCAAACCTGCACCGACTTCTTTGCTGAGCATGAACAATCCAAGTTCTTTACCGATCTTGCGATGATCTCTTTGCTTTCTTTCTTCTAACAAGAGTAGGTGAGCATCTAAATCTTTTTTGTTTAGGAAACTTGTACCATAGATGCGATTAAGCATTTTGTTGTGAGAATCCCCACGCCAATAGGCTCCAGCTAAATTTAAAAGCTTGAAGTTTTTAAGTAGTTTAGTGCTAGGAACATGACCACCACGGCATAAATCTGTAAAATCACCTTGTGTGTAGACGGTTAAGCCAGCTTCTTTATGTTCTTCAATCAATTCTAATTTATATGGGTCACTTGAAAAGATTTTTTTAGCTTCTTCATAGGAAACTTCTCTTCTTACTATTTTTAAATCTTGTTCAGCAAGTTTAAGCATCTCTTTTTCAATTGCAGCTAAGTCTTCATCATTAACTTTGGCATCACCAAAATCAACATCATAATAGAAGCCTTCTTCAATTGCTGGTCCAACACCAAAAGCTGCACCTGGATACAGATGTGTAATGGCTTGTGCCATAAGGTGTGCTGTACTATGATTTAATACATCTATAACTCTTGGATCTTTATCTGTGAGCAATTCTAGAATACCATCTTCATGAAGGGTTCTAGATAACTCAATATAATCCTTGTTGAAAACAGCTGCTATAGCCTTTTTAGCAAGGCTCATTGAAATGCTTTCTGCAATTTCAAATGCAGTAATACCTTTTTGGAATGCTTTGATGCTTCCATCTGGAAATGTAATATTAATCATTATAATCTCTCCTTTATAAATAAAAAAATCCTTAGAATAATCTAAGGACGAAATATCGTGGTACCACCTTAGTTCTAGCTGTGCTAGCACTTATCATATGGATAACGGCATGGCCCGGACTAATTTTTGATTAGTCAACTCCAAGGGAGTAATTCGAATCGTTCGCAGCTTTCACCGTTCTGCGTCTCTAGGTTTGATTCAAACCATATCCTCTTCTTCGTAATACTTACATTATAGCACTAGTTACTAAATTTTCAAGTGTTTTTAGCCTTTGTACTGTTCTTGCGTCAATTTTACATAAGTCATGAGATCTTTAAGTCTTTGGATAAGTCTAGCAGCCTTGACTCGATTCATCTCATCCTTATTGACTGTCAATGCTTCAACGAGTTGGACATACTCAAAATTAGAAGTCATGAAGACTGGAAGTTGAGCAGATAGACGATATTGCATGACAGGAACTAAAATTTCATCTCTAAACCAAGGAGACATATTTTCTCCACCGATATCATCCATCATTAAGACGTCTGATTGTTTAAGCTGATTGATTCTTTGTTCTAGGTTGCCTTCATTCATCCCTTGTCTGATGCTTCTAACCAAATCAGGCATATAGACAAATAAGACTGTGATATTTTTTTCAGCTAACTCCTGAGCTATGGCAGACAGTAAATAACTTTTACCTGTTGCGTATTTACCAAAGATATATAAACCTTTAATATATTTATCTTTACGATAATTTTCTACAAATTCAAAAGAAAGTTTATATGCTTTTTCTCTTTCATCATTATAAACTTCAAAGCGTGATAAACTAGCATCCTGAATATAGACTTCACTATCGTAGAACTTTAAATGTTCTCTAATCTTTTGTCTTCTTAATTCTTCTGCTTTCTCTTTGGTAGGTCGATAGACAATTTCAATATATGGATCAGTTCTAAGAACCGGTTGATAACCATCTTTAACCATGTGTTGATCACGATCCTGGAGATATTGAAATACCTTATAGATATCGATATCCAGTAAGCTCAGATTTTTTGTTTCTGGATCATTAGAAACAACTTTTCTCATCTCGTCTAATGTCATGCTTATCCCTCCATTTTTGCAAGGTCTTTAATATAGTCATCCATCCAATCAGGTTCAGTGACTTTTTGTACCTTACTCTTCTTTTCATATTGTGTTTCAAGATTAGTTGAATGATTGATTGCATCTTCTGTTGTTTGTACACCTTTATTCAACCAATCGTGTAAAACTTTCTCCATATAATTGATATTAGGCAAAACACCATCTTTATGCTTTAAAACGAGCATGAGAATAACGTTGATAATACCTGGTTCAACAGCATTTCTTTCTAACAACTGCGTCGCAGTTGATAAAGCTATACCCTGTTGATCTGTTTTTGCATATTTTTGAATGATAACCTGAGGTGCAACTTGATCGATTAGGTTTGTCACAGGAATATCTTTTTGTTTGATGGTCAGTAATTGATGTTTTTGATCATAGTGTTGTTTAGCTCTCATGTTGAGTTGAGCAAAATTGACATTTTGTCTAGATTTGGATGCTTCTTCATAAATCGTAACCATGTCAGCAACATCATATTGATAAACAAAAGCAATCTTATTGACCTGATCTTTAAATTTCTCGTTAAGTAATTGTGATGTTTTCAAACGATCCGGTAGGTGATCAACAAACGCTTCATAATTGAATTTATAATTGATATGGCTACCACCATTTTGCTGTCTACCCTGCAGGGCATAATCGACATTGAGAAGATTCAAACTCTTAAATTCATAGAGTGCATCAAATGCTTTTGTGATGTTTTCAAAACCATCTTTACTTGGAACATCAGTTTTAAATAGTGATGCGAGAAGATTCATGTTCTTTTCACCAATCTCACTTTGAAGATAACTTCCGAAAACAGTATCAATTAAAAACTGTTTTGCTGTCAGTGGTGCCTTCATGAAATAAAGGTATTGATCTTCTTTTTGATAGATAACTAGAAGATTCAATGCTTCCAATTTATTTCTTATTTTTAGAAAATCCAATTGCTTCATATTGAGTAGATCAAACAATTCTTGATGTGTATATGAGCTGCGATTGGTTTTATTGATGAGTTGATAAAAGGTTGTATACAGTGCTTGACCTTCAAGACCCATGAGCGGCTGATACAGTAGAGCTAAAACCTTAAAATCAGCAGCACTTAAGTCGGATTGGCTTTGAATCGTAAATGTACTACTGTTTTTCATTTTGGATACCTCTTATAAAATCATCAATTTGTGTATAAAGATCTTGAATAGTGCCATTGTTGTTAAGAATGACATCTGCATGCTTAATCTTTTCTTCTAAGAGTAGTTGGGCATGTATTCGTGTAATTGCTTCAGTTCTATCTAGGCTGTCTCTTGATATCAATCTTTCTATTTGTGTTTCTAAATCTACATAAACAACCAATATGTAATCACATAGTTCTTGATAACCAACTTCAATCAATAGCGGCATATCAATCACGATGTATTTGCTCTTATGATATGTTTTCTTTAATTGTTCGATTTTATCATAAACATAAGGATGGACAAGATGATTAAGTGCTTCACGTTTTTCTTGATTGTGAAAGATGAGGTGACCAAGTTTTTTTCTTTCCTCATATGTCTTAACAGAAAGATGGAAAAAAGCTTCAACCTGTATGATCATCTCTTGATTGTTTTCCCATAGTTCTTTGACGATTTGATCGCTGTCAATGACTGGAATATTGAGTTGTTGGAAATATTTAGACGCAGTCGTTTTACCGCTTGCAATACCTCCAGTTAATCCGATAATTATCGGATCAATGTTGACATTTTGGACAGACATATGTGCCTCGTCCTCCGACTTTTATTTTTATAATCTCCGTATTGCACATTGGGCAAAGTTCACCCTTTTTCATGTGCACATTGAGTTCGTTTTGAAATCTACCATGTACACCAAGACTTGATGTATATGAGCGAATGGTAGTACCTCCAAGTTGGATTGCCTTATCTAACACTTCTGTTGCAGAAGATATGATGAGTTTCGCTTCTGTAAGTGTGATAGATGATGCACTTCGTGTTGGATGAATCCGACTTAAGAATAAAGTCTCATCAACGTAGATGTTGCCTAAACCAGCAATGATATGTTGATCAAGCAAGATTTGTTTGATGGTTATTTTCTTATGGTGTATCATTTCATAAAACTGATGATAATCAAGATTTTTGGGTTCACGACCTAATTGAATCAGTGGATATTCATCAAGATAAGTGTTGATATCAAGTAGTGTGATGGTTCCAAATTTACGAACATCATGATATCTTAGATTTCTTCCACTTTGCAAATGAAAGACAACATGTTCGTGTTTTTCTATTGGTTCATCTGTTTTGATATAAAACTTTCCTTCCATACGAAGGTGAATGATCATCGCGTATTGATCCAAGATGAAGATTAGGTATTTCCCCATTCGATCAATGCTATGAATCTTCTGATTTATGATCGATTTAATAAACCAATTGAGCTCATTTGTGATAAGTTTAGAATAATAAAGGTCTATTCCGGTGATAATTTCATTTTTTATTTCATTCTCTAAAGTAGCTCTTACAGTTTCAACTTCTGGGAGTTCTGGCATTCTAATCACCTTCTATTTAAGATCGTACCAAGTTTTTCCAATATCACACGATGTCTCAAGATCTACTCTGAGCTTGACTGCCTGTCCCATCATTTGAGGAACGATTCTTTGCATTTCTTCCAATTCAGATTCTGGAACCTCTAAAATCAGCTCATCGTGAACCTGAAGCAAAAGCTTAGATTGCTTCTTGTGCTTCTTTAAATACTGATACAGGTCAACCATAGCTTTTTTGAGAATATCAGCTGCACTGCCCTGAATGGGGGCATTAAGCGCTGTTCTTTCGCCAAAAGCTCTTTGCATAAAGACTGGAGACTTAAGTTCAGGGATATATCTTCTGCGCTTCATGATGGTTTCAACATATTCATGCTCTTTAGCATAGGCAACAATATTTTCCATATAATCTTTGATTTCAGGATAAATCGATAAGTACTGATCAATAAATGTTTGAGCTTGTTTAGGTGTTACATGGATATCTTCGCTTAAACTCCATGCGCCAATGCCATAAATGATACCGAAGTTTACTGCTTTAGCTGCTCTTCTTTGTTCAGATGATACCTCGTCGACATGGAAGACATCCTGAGCGGTTTTGGTATGAATATCCTGATGTTTATTAAATGCTTCGATTAAAGATTTAACATTTGCCATGTCAGCTAATACTCTAAGTTCAATCTGCGAGTAATCAGCTCCTAGAAGATAGTTACCATTGGTTGCTAAAAATAGTTTTCTAATCTTTCTACCTTCTTCACTACGGATTGGAATATTTTGAAGATTAGGATCCAGTGAGGATAGGCGACCTGTTGTCGTTAGAGCTTGCATATAGATGGTGTGAACCTTACCATCATCAAATAAATTTTGTCTTATACCTACGATATAGGTCGAATGAAGTTTAGTCAGCTGACGGTAATCCATGATATGATCAATGATTGGATGTTTACCTTGAAGCTGATTGAGCACTTCAACATTGGTGGAATATCCTGTTTTTGTTTTTTTACCATAAGGAAGTTGTAATTTTTCAAATAAGATTTCTCCTAGTTGTTTTGGACTGGATACATTAAAGTTCTCACCAGCAAGTTCAATGATTTCTTTTTCAATCGATTGAATTCGAAGAGTGAAGTCTTTATCCTGTCTATCAAGTTCTTCTTGATCAACAAATAATCCTGTATATTCCATTTCTGCAAGTACTTCAGATAGTGGTATTTCAAGTTCTAAAAGTAAGTGTGTTTGTTCTTGTTCTTCGAGTTGTTCGAGTAATGGTGTTCTGAGTTCAAAAATAGCTTTTGCTTTACTCACGATATGGCGTTCATAAATTTCTTTTTCAGGTAAGCCTTTTTTAGCACCTTTGCCATAAATAACGTCGTCATAAAGAATATCTTCGTAATCGAATGCTGAAACAATGCGCTTGAATTCTTCTTTTCCTAAATGTGAATTTATCAAATACGCTAATAAAAGTAAATCAAAGGTCACACCATTCAATTCTAATGAGTTCCATAAAAGGAAGACCTTGATGGCTTTATAGTCATATATAAATTTGGGTATAGTTTCATCTGATAAATACATTTGAAAATTAATCGAAGATAATGCAACTTCAGGAGATAAAAAGTAATGGTTTTTACCATCCGAAATACCAACTCCCCAAAGTTCAGCTTTATGGTAATTGTAATCACTTAATTCAAAGTGAAGTGCCAAATTTGGTTTCAATATTTTTCCTAATTCACGCTCATCACGAATGGATTGATAATCCCATTCTTCATGCTGTGTCGTGGGTAACTCCATCTTTTTAACAAACACGTGAAGATCATAGGTTTGAAAAAAGGAAATCAATTCATTGGTTTGAATTGGTTTTCTATGTAAATCATGAATGACACAATCTATATCTGCATCAATTTCAATGGTTACTAAATCTTTACTCATTTTAGCAAGATGTTCGAAGTCTCTAATATTTTCGCCTAATTTTCCTTTGATTTCATCCTTATGCAAATAGAGATTTTCTAGGTTCTGGTATTGTTGAAGTAGTTTGATTGCTGTCTTCTCACCAACACCAGGAACTCCAGGAATATTATCGGATGGGTCACCCATGAGAGACTTTAAGTCTATCATTTGTTCATGGGTTAATCCATAGGTCTCAAATAATGTTTTAGGATCAAATCGGTGAACTTCTTTCATCCCTTTTTTTAATAAATTAACCGTGATATTCTGATCAACAAGTTGGAGTAAGTCTTTATCGCTTGAAAACACTTCAACTTGGAATCCTTCTTGACTTGCTCTTTTGGCTAATGTGCCTATGATGTCATCAGCTTCATAACCTGCTTTACTATATTGCTCAACACCAAATAGTTTGATATATTCATTGACCAATGCAATTTGCATGACCAGTTCATCAGGCATTTTAACTCTTCCAGCTTTATAACCTTCATAAGCAAGATGTCTTTTGGTAGGTTCCTTTGTATCAAAAGCCACTAAGACATGGACATCATCTTCTGTGACAATTTTTTCAAACATCCCTATAAATGCAAAAAGTGCATTGGTATAAATGCCCTGCCCTGTCTGCATTAATTTCGCCCCTGGATATGCAGTTGCATAATAAGCTCTGAATAAGATGGAGTTACCGTCAACCAAGATTAATTTTTGCATGTGTTAATCTCCTCTTTTCTTAATTTTATCATAGATACAAACACATCTTTTCCACAACTTTTGTGGGAAAAAAAAGGGTCACCGAAACCGGAATTGACCCTTTCCTTTACCTTTTCCTTTTTTGGGCTTAGCTGGTTGTATCATCTTTGTTGGATTTTTTGATAAGCCTTCAAGTTCTTTTTCATCCATGTTCATCATCTTTTTCATCATCTTTTTTTGTGTTTCTAATGCCTGTCTGAGTCGATTTAAATCTGAGACTTTCATTCCCGATCCTTTAGCAATTCTTTCTCTGCGTCTTGAACTCATATCAATCAACTTAGGATCTTTTCTTTCAGCATCAGTCATGCTGTGGATAAGAACCCCCATTTGCTCAAATTGCTTGTCATCCACTTGAGAAGCAGCATTTTTGAGCTGTCCCATACCTGGCATAAAACCTAGTATTTTACTGACGGATCCCATCTTTTTAATCATCTTAAATTGCTTTAACAGATCATTATAGTTAAACGTGTCTGACATGAGTTTTTCCATCATGCCCATCGCTTCATTTTCATCGATTGATTCAGTTGCTTTTTCGATTAAAGTTAGAACGTCACCCATACCCAAAATACGTGATGCCATACGTTCCGGATGGAAAACTTCAAAGGTATCCATCTTTTCGCCACTTGACGCAAATTTGATTGGAATACCTGAAACTTCTTTAATTGATAGAGCAGCTCCACCTCTTGTATCACCATCGAGTTTAGTTAAAATAGCACCTGTTGCATTCAATTGTTCATGGAAGCTTTTACAGATATTAGCAGCATCTTGGCCCGTCATTGCATCGACTGTGAGTAAAATTTCATTAGGTTTAGCAATCGCTTTGATATCAATTAATTCTTGCATCATTTTTTCATCGATATGAAGGCGACCAGCGGTATCGATGATGACAACATCATAACTGTTTTGTTTTGCGTATTCTAATCCTTCTTTAACAATCGTTCTTGCGTCAATAAGGCCTTTATCGAATACTTCAATATCTATTTGCTTAGCAATAATTTTCAGTTGTTCTATCGCTGCAGGTCGATAGACGTCAGCAGCAACAAACAATACTTTCTTGTTTTCATTCTTGCGAATATATACACCTAATTTACCTATAGCTGTGGTTTTCCCAGAGCCTTGTAAACCAATGGTCATGATGGTAGTGATACCATTTAAGTTATAGCGTATACCTTCTGAATCTTCGCCCATGACACGCTTTAATTCATCGTGAACTATTTTAACAACTTGCTGGCCTGGATTTAATCCTTTTAGGATCTTTTCGCCAACAGCTTGTTCTTTAATGTTTGCAATGAAACTTTTTACAACCTTAAAATTGACGTCTGCTTCAAGCAAAGAAAGACGTACTTCACGCATCATTTCATCAATATCATTTTCCGTCAAAAAGCCCTTGCCAGTCAAACGGCGCATAGCCATTTGCAAGCGTGAGCTTAAACTGTTCTCTGCCATTATTCATCCAACTTTCTTAAGTGTTCCAATAAAGATAAATCATTGTTTTTGATTGCTTCATCGATAAGTTTTAATCTGTTTTCTCGCTGTTCAAAAAGCTTAAGTTTTTCTTCATAAGAATTGAGGTGTTCTTCCACTTTTTTTAAGTGATCATAAACAGCATTGCGACTCACTTTATAAAGCTCAGCTATTTCCTGCAAGGAATAATCATCTCTATAATAGTGTTCAAAATAGAGTGCTTGTTTTTCTGTAAGTAAAGCACTATAAATCTCATAAAGCCGATTGAGTTGTTCTTTCTTTTCTAAACTTTCCATAAGTCTCCTTAGAAGAAATCTTTAAATAGTCCGTAGATATATTGTTCTATGTCAAACATGACAAGATCATCGATTTTTTCTCCGAGTCCTACATATTTGATTGGTAAATCATAAAGATGTCTGATAGCTAAAACGATACCACCTTTTGCAGTGCCATCAAGTTTGGTTAGAATGATGCCGCTTACGTCGGTTGCTTCTTTAAATACTTCGGCTTGACGCATCCCATTTTGACCTGTTGTCGCATCAATGACAAGCAATGTTTCTTGAGGTGCATTGGGCAATGATTTTTGAATCACACGTTTCATCTTTGATAATTCTGCCATCAAGTTGACTTTGGTTTGAAGTCTTCCTGCTGTATCACATAAAACAACATCATATTTTTCAGCTCTAGCTATTTCTAGTGCATCATAGATTACACTGGAAGGATCAGAACCTGTTTCCTTCGTATAAACAAATGTTTGACTTCTTTTTCCCCATTCGACCAATTGAGCAATAGCTCCTGCTCTAAATGTATCACCAGCAACCATCATGACTTTCTTGCCTTCATCCTTAAGTTGTTTTGCCAGTTTTCCAATCGTCGTTGTCTTGCCTACACCATTAACGCCCACAAAAAGATACACATTGACTTCATGCTCATCATAATTTAAATCTGTTTGAACGAGTTCACCCTTCAGGTAAATCTCAAACATCTTATCGACAATAATTTCAGCTAGGTCTTTTGGATCGCTGATTTGCTTATGTTCTACTTCTTGTTTCAGTTGATCAATAAAATAGATGACTGTATCAATACCTATATCAGCTTGAATGAAGATATCTTCGAGAGAATCAAAAAGCTCATCATCAATTTGTTTAGATGCAGCTAGAATTACTTTTAGATTACCAAGATTCTCTTTAGTTTTATGTAAACCCAATTGATAACGTTCATTCTTGGGTTTTTTACCGAATAACTTCTGAAACAGTCCCATATTTATCTCCCTAATTCTTTGAATATTATACCATATCAAAAACAAAACCGAAAGATTATTCTTTCGGCAATTGTCTAACAAATGTTAATAATTCATCAAAGTTTAGATGCTGACCCATTTCATCAAGATACTCAAGATAAACAATCTTACGATGTTCATCCAAAACAAAGACACTTCTCGCCTGTAATCTTAATTCTTTGATGTTTGTACCATATTTATTGGCAAAATCTAAATTTTGATAATCACTTAATGTAATGATATTTTCAATACCTGAACTACCACACCACTTTGCTTGCGTAAAAGGTAAATCATTGCTAATCGTTAAGACGACAATATCTTTTCTTTCAGCAAGTTCAATATTAACTGTTCTTGCCTGTCTATCACAAACCGTTGTATCGAGTGAAGGCACAACATTTAAAATGACATATTTTGCTTTATAATCAGATAAATGCTTTGTCTCAAATGAATTATCTACCACTTTAAAATTAGGAGCTAAATCTCCAACCTGCTTTGTTTCACCAATGACAGTGACTTGTTTTCCACCAAATGTTTTCATAGTTACACTTCCTTTTTTTATTCATATCTATTATATCACTATGCAATTTCTAATGCCATTAATAAGCGATCCCCTACCTGAGCAGGGGACCGGTTAAAGGTTATTTTTTTACATATTTACACTTTGGAAAACCACTGCAAGCAATAAACTCTCCGTATTTGCTTGTACGAACAACGAGTGGTTTACCACAGTTCGGACAAATTTCATCAGTCATCTTTGGACCAATTTTTTTCATCTCTTTTTGAGCAATTTCAACCATAGGTACAAATGAGTGATAGAATTTAGATACTAGATGTAATCCACTTTGTGTACCATCAGCAATATCATCAAGAACTTTTTCCATTCTAGATGTATATTCAATGTCAATAATCTTTGAAAAGAAAAGTTCAAGCTGTTCGGATGTCAATTTGCCTTGATCAGTCGGTTTGAATCTTTTTTCAATGAGTTCAACATAATCTCTATTTTTTAATGTTGAAATGATTTGAGCATAAGTAGATGGTCTACCAATGCCTAATGTTTCCATTTCTTTAATGAGCGTAGCTTCACTATATCTCGTCTTAGGTTTTGTGACTTTCTCTATTGAAAGTACTTCTTTTGCTGACAATTCCTGATCAACTTTTAGATGAGGTAAGTGTTTATCCTTATTTTTTTCATCAGAATATGCCTTTAGATGTCCTTCGAATTTTTCAACACTACCTTCTGCTTGGTATAGATGTCCATTGGATTCCAGTTGGATTTTTGTCATATCAAAAATTGCAGGAGCCATTAGGCTAGCAATTGTTCTTTGATAGATGCGCTTATATAATTTGAATTCATCACGTGATAAATAATGTTCGATGCTTTCAGGTGTACGATTAATACTTGTAGGTCTGACACCTTCGTGTGCATCTTGAGCATTGTCCTTATTAGACACATGATATCTGCCTAAGTAGTTCTTACCATAAGTGCTTTCTATATAATGTTGTGCTTCATGGATGAAAGGTTCAGCAAGTCTTGTTGAATCTGTTCTCATGTAAGTTATTAAGCCTACGAGCTCACCATTGATTTCTTTACCTTCATATAGTGCTTGAGCGACCATCATCGTTCTACTTGCACTCATGTATAGGTTTGAAATCGAATCCTGTTGTAATGTGGAAGTGATAAACGGTGGTTTTGGAGCGCGTTTGGATTCTTTTGTTTGAATATTTCTAACATAGAAAGGATTTTGCGATTCAGAAACGATTAAATCCGCTTCCTCTTTTGACAATCTCACTTTATCAGCTATGATATAATCAGCTTTCATGTGACTAAAGGTTGCTTCTATCTCGTAATAAGTCACTGGAATGAATGCTTCAATTTCTTTTTCTAAATCAACAATAAGTTTTAAAGCGACGCTTTGAACTCGACCAGCAGATTTAGATTTAATTTTGTTTTGTAATAGTTTAGATAGTTTGAAACCAATAACACGATCTAAAACTCGTCTTGCCTCTTGAGAGAAAACCAGATGTTGATCGATTGGTCTTGGATGGTTCAAAGCTTCAAGTATTGCAGGTTTAGTGATTTCTCTAAATACTATACGATTATTCGCTTTAGGATCTAATTTGAGCAGTTCTGCCAAATGCCATCCAATAGCCTCACCTTCACGGTCAGGGTCGGTTGCTATTAAAACATCTCTATTTTTACTTTTAGCAATGAGTTCTTTAACAAGTGAAGCTTTTGCAGGAATAATTTTATAAATTGGTTGAAAATCATTTTCGATATCAAGGCCAAGTCCATCTATACCTGATGTAGCTAAATCGCGTACATGCCCTTTTGAAGATAAAACAAGCACGTCGTTGCCAACGTAACTAGCGATTGTCTTTGATTTAGATGGTGATTCAACGATGATTAATTTTTTATTCATGACAACACTCCATTTCATATCTATTATAGTGT
>Ga0268276_1000036_pt1 | contig 152246 bp, 128 predicted proteins | sample saktaG_4_FD_190145 | JGI IMG/M metagenome (GOLD analysis project Ga0268276, IMG submission 190145) | Saline water microbial communities from Sakinaw Lake, British Columbia, Canada - sak_2010_1_5_45m | ecosystem: Environmental > Aquatic > Non-marine Saline and Alkaline > Saline ... | reverse complement strand
CAATCGGCTATCAGATGATAATGTTACTTCATAATCAGCCACCTGAAATAAATCAACTATAAATCGGGTAATGGGAATGGGTTCACTTTCAAATTGCCCGCATCTTACCTGTTTCACCGAACCCATATTTAAAAATAAGATATTTTTACTTAATTCATCAATACTGTAGTTGGCATTCTTAACATCAATTATTATTCTTTCGGGTGCCTCTAAATAAGTAACCTCATATTCTGAAATAGCTTCACTTGCCTTAATGGTCAGATGGGTATAATTGGGTAATTTTTTATACCAGATATTAGTAAACCAAATATTCTGAGCACTGGCATTTACCACAAATGAAGTTATTAAGAATAAGACCGTAATAAAAAGTAATAAAGTTATTTTTCTATTTTTATAATCCATCTTATGAATCTTCACCTCCGATTTTTACTGAAAAAAAGTATCCGTTATAATCGATGATTACCTCATCCTTTTTTATTTCTTTAACAATATATCTATCTAATAAAATATCATATAACTTAGCAATAAAAGTTTCTTCATTCATTACAATAATTGCAACTTCCTTATCTTTGGAATTAATTATTCCGGTTAGTTTTGTATCCGGAGGTAATTCTGGTTTGGGGAAATTTAAAATACCCTCTTCTTGCTTTCCTGCAGTTTCCTCTAAATAATAAGAAGTGCTTAGCTTTTGGAAAGGATTTCGATTGCTTGGCGGTACATATGGTTCATAAACAAATATTTTATCTTCATAGCTCAGCTTTCTATTTTCCATCTCAATATCAAATTCAGTTTTCTCTTTAACCTCGGGTATGGTTTCTATATTTGTAGCTGCTATAGTTGAACTCGGTATTGTTACTCCTTTTGCAGGTGTAGCCGGTAATTTTATTGAACTATCGGGGAATACAAGCGGATATCCCAAATAAACTATCCCGGCTATCAACAATAGAATCAATAGAGGAATTAATATTTTATTTTTCTTTTTCCCTTTATCTGATTCTGATTTTTTAAATATATTTCTAATAGATATTTTTCTCACTCTATTCAGAACCCTCTTTCCCTAAAACATAAGCAAACATATTGATAGAAATATTTAAATTTTCAGTTTCTGTCCCTGTTTTATTTAATTTCAATTCTTTAACATCAATTATTCGAGGTAGATTCTCTATGCGGTCCAAATATGCTATTAAATCAAAATAGTTAGCTGTTAAGCTCATAGTTAGCGGTAGTCTCCCGTAGATCCTATCTTGCTCCCAGGAAATATTTTGTGGAGTAAAGGTCGTAAAATCGACATTAAATTCAGTTAAAGTGTCCTGAATCATGACTAGCAAATCGGGTATTTCCTTTTCTTTGGGTAACATTACTTCTAAAAATTCTAATTTTTCCAATAAAGCTTTATATTCTACTTTTAAAGCAGGGAGTCTTGCTGCAATTCTTTTTCCTTCAGCAATCTTCTCAGCAGTAATCGCAATATCTTTATCCAATTGCTCAATTTTTTGCATTCTTGGCTGATAAATATAAGTATAATTAACGTAAGCAAAAACAACCAAAATTACAAATATTATAAATGCCATCGTGCCTTTAGATAATTTCATCTTACTCTACCCTCTTCGGTATAAATATTCCCGATAGTCCAAACCTTACAATCTCTACATCAGTATCTTCTTCTTTAATTTTACTCTTTGTGACAGAACTAAGTTCAATATTATCAAAAGTAGGATCATCCTTCAAGGTTACCATATATTTAGCTATCAAATAATTATTATAAGTAGTGGCGGTAAAATTAAAAGTCTGATTAGCACTTAAAGAAAGGTTATCCACCCAAACTTCATCCGGAAGTGAAGCACTATACTCACCCAAAATTCTGGATAAATGAGATTGATTGTCAATTAATCCTTGAATGATATTTATTCGCTCTTCTATCATTTTCTTATCATTTTCCAGATTTTTTACTTCTTGAATAACTTTCTCAATTGAGGCTAATTCACTTTTCCTTGTCTTTAATTCTTGTTCCTTATAATCTATTTGCAGTTCCAAAGAAAAATAAAGATATGCTGATCCAAATATTAAGATAACAGCAAATAAAATAATTAATATCCTTCTTATGCTAAATTTTTCTTTTTCCTTATACTCAACTGGCAGAAGATTAATATTTGCCATTTTTCTACTTACCTTTCTCTCATTGCTAACCCTATTACTGTGCCTAAGGTATCTTTTAATTTATTCATTCTTTTTATATCAAATACTCTTTCGTCTATTTTTAAACCCTCAAAGGGATTCCCAATTATTACCGGAATTTCAAATTGCCCACTAAGGAAATCTTTAATATTATCTATATTAGCACAACCACCGGATAATATCATCTTATTATAGTTAACTTTTTGACTTTGTGTTTTATAATAACTCAGTGACTTTCGCACTTCTTTAGTTACTTGATTTAATATTTTTACTATTATCTTTTCGCTTTCATTCTTATTTTCTTCCTCTGCTTCCGTTCCCAATACTATTTTGGTTTCTCTTTTAAGTTTTTCTGCTTCATTAAAAGAGATATTCAAAGATTTAGCTAATGCTTTAGTAATATCATTCCCTCCCACTAGAATATCTCGGGTAAATTTTAAATTACTTTTCTCCACCAGAGTAAGGATGGTATTACTTGCCCCGATAGATAGTATTATATCAATAATTGAATTTTCTTGTTCTTCTTCTTTTCTATCAGAAAGATGATTTTCAAAAGCCCTAATATTTGCAGAAGAAACTACATCTACTATTTTGGGTATTATCCTTGCTTTTTTTAATACTTCCATATAGGGTTGAATGAAGCTCTTGGGAGCTGCCACTAAAAGAACTCTCATCATCTTATTCCCATCTTTTTCCACAAATTCTTCTACTTTCTCAACATCGATAATAGATTCATCTAAATCATAGGGGACATACTTGGGGGCTTCCCACATTACTCCTGACGTCAATTCTTTATCTTCCATCAAAGGGAAGGGAATCTCTCTAATTATTACTTTTTGTCCGGTTATGGCTATAATTGCCTTATTGTCTCTTATACCGCATTCTTTTATCAATTCAGTTAAAGCATCGGCAACAGCAATGGGATTGAAAATCTCGCCATTGGCGATAGCACCTTCAGGACTAAGGATAACTCCATAATTATCAAGCTCATAACCATCACTTATTTTGTGAACTTTTGCTACCTTAATTGAGCGTGAGCCAAAATCAATTGCAAACATATCTACTCCTTCAATAATAATCAGTATATAGTATCGAGTATATAGTATCGAGTAAATTATCAAGATTTCTTTCTGTCATTGGACAGTAGCAATCTTAATCCTTCTATTTCCTTATGTCATTCCCACTTCTCTTATGTCATTCCCGCGAAAGCGGGAATCTATCTTTTTTGTCATTGCGAGCTCGTCTTTGACGAGCGCGGCAATCTCATAAAATATTATCACATTTACATTATACGACAGAACCTTTTAAAAATCCTTCTTTTTTTTATAAATATTTTAAAAAAAGAATTATTAATTAAAATTAATATAAACAATACAAAAATTAATGAACTAAAAAATCATTATTGAATCTCCATATTCCTTATCTCCTTCATATTCTTCCTGTTTTGGAGATTCAATCAGCTCTTTTTCGCCTGGTATACCTTCTACTTTATTTTCTATCTTTTCTTCGATGACTGTCTCTCTATTTGTCTCCTGATATTTTATATTCCTATACTGTATAAACCTAATCCCTAAAACTACTAAAAAAACTACAATTAATATAATTAATATTTTATTTAACTGGTTCATAAATATATTCCCTAATTTAATTATAAATTATAGACGATTAGTCTACTTCTTTCCAATATAATTTAATATATTTTCCGGTGGTGGGGAAATAGGGTGGTAAGGCCTGCGATAAGCCCGGGTTACTTATGCTCATTCTGGTATCAAAATTATAATCCTTGGTATAACCAGACACTTTTCCCCAGCTATTAAAGGTACCGACCGGACCACGTTGTTCTTGGATAAAAGAACCGTGAACTGTTAAATCCCCTTTTGCTGGAGGATTTTTCCATCCTTCATAGTAGAAGGAAGTTCCTAAAGCCATGATTATGGCATCAATCCCAATATCGTCCGGGGCAGTATCTTTAATCATTATATTTCCTTCGGAGACTAATCCCAAACTATCAGGAATATCAGGATAAGGATCCTCCACAGTTACGTCATCAAAACAGTCCTCGTCTTTCACGTGTGTATTATATAGCAGGTTATCACTAATGGCAATGGTACTATCACTGGCAATAGTCAATCTACCTTTTAATCCTTTACCGGCAACAGATTTTAAATTCTTAATTTCCCCATCGACGTATAATACGCCGTTACTATATCCATTATAATTATTAGGCACTCCATTGACATCAACAAGGGTAGTTCCTGAAGGATAAGTGTGACCACCAACAGTAACCGGTGTCTCCACCGTTGTAATAGTAGTTGTTTTACCTGTTTGGTCTATAGTAATTTGCGAATTATTCTGATAGTCAAGACCTAAGGTAAGGGTGTTTACATTTCCTTTTACCCAAATGCCATCTGTTACATTAGAACCGTCATTGGGCACATAGGCTCCATTTGGAGAACCAACAAGGTCGAAGGTGGTACCCGCTGCAATTCTTTGCAAACTTTCTGCATCGGTTGGATCGCTTATATTACGATATTCAGGAAGAGGAATTTCTAAAACACCCCCCATAAAATCCGGGTCTCCATTAAAATTAGGGTCAGTCTGTTCATCGTAGGCTTCCCAGGAAACATCACCATCCTCTTCCCAAGCTGAAGAAACAGTGCCATCAAATGTAGGTTCCCCGGCCATAAACAATCTACCATTACTATGTACCGGTCCCCATATATGATCCGCACCGTAAAACCATATTTTAGTATTACCACCCCCACCAAATTCAGCAGGTAAATATTCCTTGTTCGAAAAATAAGCATACATGGCAAAATTTTCTAAAATGACTTTACATTCGACTGTTTTACTGATTTTACCACTGGTGTTACTCCATGGCCTTTCACCGATAGATTGAATGATATAACTAAATGTACCAGCAGATTGGATGGAAGCTTGGTATTTACCATTCCCTAAATCAATATAATGGTCATTTTCTTCAGTTATATAGTGAGGATTGGGAAAATCCGGTGTACCTAAATCTTCTAAGTAGCTTATTGCATGGTCAATCCCCGATTCAGCTATATAGAAAGTTTCCTTGGATGCTTTCTGAAGTGCGGAGCTTTTTATTTCATTCTGGGTCATGGTAAGCAGGGCAATACCAAAAGTAGAAACCACAAAGACCAAAATTAAAGTACCTAATAAAGCAAAGCCCTTTTTATTTTTTATTTGTTTTATAATAAAATTCGAATTTATTCTGTTTCTCATCAACATTCACCTCTATTTTTATAGGTAGCTTAATAATAGAAATAAAAAATATATTTTTTAAGGATCTATCCCTTTAGTCCATAATTTCTTAAGTTTACCTCAGTTTCAATGGTAATATCCGGGTTTCCACCCGAACTCATATCACCGTCCACATCAACCTGCAACTTAATTCCTAGTTTGGATGTCTGGGTGAGATCGAGATAACCTTCTTCATTTTCTTCTACTTCATGTTCTTCATCATCAAAATAAGTAAAAAATAGTCCACCCTCGGGTATATTATCAATTAATGTATTTACACCATTCCTTTTTATACTATTTCCAATTAATTCAAAGCTTACAATTCCTCCCCCCAGGGCAACCGGAAAGGAAATAATAACCCCATTCTCGTAACTACCGGCAACAACATTTTTACCTTCTCTTATTTCTTTTACCATGCTATCCATAGTCATTCTTGCTTCCCGTTGAGCTTTTAATTGGTTTTGTCCTGATATCCAGGAACGGGCACCACCGGTAAAAAAGGTAACCCCTCCAATCACCATAAAGGAAATTATTCCCACGACAACCATTAATTCAATCAAGCTAAAACCTTTACTATTTTTTAATTTTTTATCTTTTCTAATTAAATTAAGCATATATTCATAACCTAAATCAAGATTTATATTTATCTAAAATTTTATTTTATGTGTCAAATTCTACCTTATAATCCTCATCTGCATTCGGATCATCAGGATTAAAGGTAAAAATAATATGTTTATTTCTAATACTCGCATTAAACCTAAGGGTTATTCTAAAACTACTATTTGCAGGTATTGTGTAAGGCGGTTCGTTTAGCGTTTCAATATCATGGTTATTTGAATGATTACTATTATATATTTCAGTACCACCGGTTTGAGTTCCGCTCGGGGCTGGTACTCGTATCCAAATTTGTCTATATCTTGAAGGACTCGATCCATTCCAATCTATTTTTACTTTATCAACCGTTAAGGGTCCGCCGTGAAGATAAAGATCAAATCGTATATAATAATTCGAGCTGTATCTTACTATGTTTGGAGGACTATTTAAAATGATATACGTGTCTGAGCAGCCAACCGTTACTGTATCTTCGACTACATCATAGTCTACGGTTACAATCGCAGTTCCTACAGTATTTAAGGTTAGGTGAACTACTGCTTCTCCGCTTCCATTGGTCATAGCAGTAACAGTTGTTCCGCTTGTTACAGGATTTGTAGTAGATAATATCCCGGTACTGGTATTAAAAGTAATGGTTTGACCGGATTGAGGATCCTCTGAATAATTAGTAAGCAGGGCGGTTATTACTGAACTTCCACCGGGACTTACGGAATCCGGATTTGCCGATACTTTCAATACAAAATTAATGCAGGTTACGTTAACGTTATCACTGGCAAACCCAAAAGTAGCGCTTACATTTGCGGTTTCACCAACATTATCTGTAGTAAAAATTAAAGTAGTTACAGCTTCGCCGCTGCCATTCGTATATACAGAAATATCGGATAGAATACCCTTAGTGGAATAAAAATCTACTCGTCTGCTTGGAGCCACAACTCCCTCATAATTTTTTAATGTCGCGGTTATGGTGGAAGAGCTGCCGGGAATAACCTTATCGGGATTTGCCACAAGGGTTATTATATATTCTGTACATTGAACAGTAGCAGTATCGGAAATAGTTATAGCACCAAAAGTATAACTGGCAGTAATCGTAGCAATATCCCCCCCTAACAGTGAAGATAAAGTTACAGTTGCTACACCACTATCGTCAGTTGTAGCAACTGTAGGTAACAATGAACCCTTATCAGTAGCAAAAGAAATGTCTTGTGAATTTATTGGATCATCTCCTGATGTGGTTAATGTTGCTGTAATAGTTGATGTATCATTCTCTCCCCCCGGATTTATACTGGGTGGACTAGCTGAAACAGAAATACTATAATCCGTGCAAATAACAGTTGTTGAGTCAGAGATATCCACTTCATCAACTGTAATCGTGCCAACAACTGTTGCAACTGTTGCAATTCCCATATCATTTAAAACTACAGTTGCAATACCTATATCCGTAGTATCTGTTGTTGTAGTACTACCATTAAAAGAGCCATTATTAGTATTAAATGTTACAACTACCTGGTCTGATTCTCCAGGTAATTCATCTCCACAGGTATCTGTTACCGTAGCAGTAATGGTTGAAGAACTTTCCGGTGTAATTGCAGAAGGTGAGGCAGATAAAACGATTTTACTTGTTTTCGGTTTACAGCTCACTTGAAGGGGAACTGATACTATGCCGGAAGACGCAGTCACAGAGGCAGTATTTTTTCCACTTAAAGTTAATTGAGTGGTCGCTTTTCCTATGGCATCGGTTACGGAAAATTCGGGATCAACACTGCCGTTATCTACATTAAATCTTACCGGGGTTCCGCTGGGAACCCTTTGTACCGGTTCTGTAGTAAGCAGCTCAGCAGTAATAGTGGATACTTCGCCTTCAACACAACAGGTTAATTCTATCGGATCAGCACTCAAATGTATTTGTCCTACATCAGGGGGTGTTACATCCTCATAAACAACTTGAAGATCATAGATCAGTGTTTCCAATTGAACGTTCTTTTCATTTCCTTGCCTGTCATGCCAGCTTACTGTAACGTAAACTTGTTCCAAATTATCTTCTTGAGAATTAGTAGCCACGATGACTGTGTATGTTTTATCATTAACTTCCTGTATTTCGTTGCTATAATAAGGATAAGCTACTTTCACAGAATTTTTTACCTCTTCCAATTTCTCCTGGGCAATATTCGTAGCAACTGTCCGGTATTTAGCATCCGCCATTGATTGAAATCCCACACTAAATGCCTGAAATATTCCAACAGAAGCAATCCCTAAAATAGCAACCGCTACCATCAATTCAACCAAGGTAAATCCCCTTTTAGATAATTTTCTATTTATTTTTAACATTTTAATCACCACCGATATTAATCAGTATCAAGTATATAATATCGAGTATATAGTAAAAACATTATCAGGTATCGGGTATCGAGTATATAGTAAAATCAGTATAAAGTATTCAGTATGTAGTATATAGTAAATTATCAAGATTAATAATATTTTTAATTAGATTAATTTATAATTTTTTAATTAATTGGTTAATCATTCGACAAATATATTTTAATTTCTCAATAATTTCTATTTTATCAGTATCATTAAGATAACCTAATTCATGGGCAATTATTATCTGCGTTTCTAATTCAGCACAGCTTCCCATTGCAATATACAAGAATTGTTTGTATTCTTTATTATGGTATCTTCTAAATCCTTCAGCAATATTCGATGGTATAGAAACTGTTGATCGTCTCATCTGAGAAGTTAATCCATACAACTCCTCTTTTGGAAACTTTTTAGTCAATATATAAATATCTTTAACAACTTCTATTCCTTTTTGCCAGATTCTTAAATCTTGAAAATTTTTTATCTTTTCAGTCATTCTTCTCTTTCTTCAACTATATACTACATACCATATACTATATACTGTTTTTTCACCAATTCTCCGGAGGGTCCGGACTTATTCTTACCCGGGCAGTTACCGGAGTCATAATTACGTAAAGAATCTTCCCTCTTTTATTTTTCAAGGTAACTGTCCCTCCCATACTGGGAACCCCATTCGGATAGAAATATAAATTGTTATCTGTAAAATTAGTATTAAATAAATCAATATCTTCTAATATTATATCCTGAATTAATACTGTCTGTCTATAAATTCTATATCTATCTAAAGTTGGCCAAAACTGTAATTTATAATATACTCCTTCGTAAAATGCCCTTGATTGAGTATTTTTTAATTCTAAACTTAACAGTGCTGCCGCTCTATTTAGTTTGCTCCATTGTATTAAACTATATAATCCATTTAAAGAAAGACCAAGCAATAGAGATATTATAACTACCACAACCATTAACTCGATAAGCGTGTAACCTTTGGTACGATTTGTGCTACGTTTCATACAGCATTTAATAATCTTTCCTTATTTTAAAATCCTAGGTACCAAGTTATTATTTTTTCGCCCCATAAAAGGGTGATGAGCGAACCTAAAACAATGAATGGTCCAAAGGGAATAACATCTTCTCTCTTTTTAATCTTCGTCATAATTAAGATAATTCCAATTAATGCTCCTAAGAAAAATCCTAAAAAAAGTGAAATTATAATATATCTCCAACCCAGGAAGGCACCAATCATTGCAGCGAGTTTTACATCTCCCCCACCCATTGCTTCTTTCTTAAAAATCACCGAACCGCCCAAACCAATGATTAATATTATTCCTCCTCCGACAACTACTCCTAAAGCTGAATTTATAAATGAAATATAAGGAACGAAAAAACTCAAAATGATTCCTATTGCTATCCCCGGTAAGGAAATTACATCTGGCACAATCTGCTCATTTAAATCAATAAAAGCAATAATTATAAGAGCTGATGATAAAATGATATAAACTAAAGTTTGGATACTTAAACCGTATATCAGATAAACTATTAAATATATAAACCCGGTTAAAAATTCTACTATAGGATATCGGATAGATATCTTACTTTTACAATGACGGCACCTGCCTTTAAGCATTATGTAACTCAATAAAGGTATATTATCTATTGGCTTTATTATTTTGCGACATTTAGGACAATGAGATGCCGGATAAATGATTGATTCATTTCTGGGAATTCTATAAATACAAACATTGCTAAAACTTCCTACGATTAGTCCTAATAGACTTAAGATGACTATTGAAATAATTTCTATCTCATAATACATTTATATCCCTATGTTTTGTTTTTATCTATTCCTTTTATTTTTTAATTATAACATTTAAATGGAGAACTTCACCTCGACGATCGATACCATCAATGGTAAGGGTGTCTATTCCATCAAAAAAAACCACCACATCGCCAGGTCTGCTCCAGCCATTTTTAATTTGAGCTTTTCTGGTAATGGGGTTTTGCATACTTAGAGATTTTACAATATTATCTATATCATTCCAGATAAGTACTGGATGTCTGTCTAATATCAATAATTTTATTTCTTTTTCTACCGATTCTACATTTGATCTAATAATTTTTATTTCATTTTGCTCCACATACCAATTATAAACTCGAGGAGCATAAAGAATTATTACTCCGATAATAATAACCCAAATTATTAAAGTGATTATAACTACGCCGCGTTTGTTAAAAAACATTTTTACTCACATCCTTTAATCCATTGGTAATTTTTCTGCTTTTTCTTTTTCTTCGCTTCTTTTTACTTTTTTTAATCTTTCCTCAATTGCCCTGGAAACAAAATGGCTAATTAAAAATCCATGAGATTTACAATATTCTCTTAATTCTATAATAACTGACTCAGGAATTCTTACTCCTATCAATTTTTTTCTTGTATCCATTCTGTTAACCTCAGTTGTCTAATGATAACATATGTTAGCATTTTTGTCAAAAAAACAAAAAACAGTATCGAGTATCGAGTATATAGTATCAAGTAGAGAAAAAGAAAAATTAAAGATAATAAAAACAATATCGCGTATTGTGTATCGAGTTAAGAAAGATAAAGAAAATAAATCTCGAGAAACCGGGATAAATTAGTTCTCCAAATTACTTTTATATATCTTATTGATTTCTTCTTCTATCTCTTTCTCAATAGGGTCGCCTTCCGGAACTAATGGCAAAGCCTGCACAAAATACTCCAAAGCTTTGTCCGGCATTTCTTTTTTTTGATATGCCATTCCCATAAAATATAAAACATTGTATTTCTCCGAAAAATCCGGTTCTATTTCTAATACTTTATTCCATTCCAAGATTGCCTTATCATAATCTTTTTGAATAGCATATAGATAAGCTAATTTTAAATAAGCTTTGGTAAATTTGGGATCAAGATAAATAGCATACCTAAATTCTTTTTCTACTTCATTATAAAGATAGGTTTGCAAATAGATTAATCCTAAATTATAAAAAGTTTTTACATCGATTGAATAATTTAAAGAGCTCATTAAATTATTTTCCGCCTTATCAAAAATTCCCAAGTTATAATATGTGCTTCCCAAGGCATGCAATATTCTACCATTATGATGATCATATTTAGTAGCATATTCAAAATTTTGCAATGCACTACTATAATCATTTTTCTGAGTATATTGTATTCCTTTAAAATAAGCCAATTCAGCAATATACGGTTTAATTACAATATTAAATATAATAAAGCATGATATAAATAAAATAATAACTATTATAATAATTTTTAAATTAGAATTAATTATTTTTAATCTCTTAATTTTTTTATCGGTATAAGAAGAGTCACTATTTTTAATATAGGCAATGGTCAAACCTATTATAATAAAAAAAGCCGAGCCCAAAGCAGGAACATGTAAGGGAAAAGTAAATAGACTATGAATTAAAAAGCAAATAACGCCTAACAATAGACCAAAGATAATTATTTTTTTTCTATCATTCTTTTCTTGATTAAAATATTTTATAACCACAAGAAAAAAAATAAAGAAAATTAACAAAAAGATTCCCAGACCAACCATTCCTAATTCCGCCCCTATCTGTAAATACTCATTATGTGTTTCTCTTGCATTTGAATAATATTTTATATAATAAGGTTTATCTTTTAGACGTTCTGCCTGATAATTTAAATAATTCATCTTAAAACTTCCAATTCCTGAACCTAAAATAGGTTTCTCTTTGATCATGCTAAGCGTAGTGTTCCAGATAAATAAACGAGTATTTATAGAGGGGTCTTTTTCATCAAAAGTTGAAATAGCTCTATCGGTTACGGTTATCGCACTTTTATTTAGAGGATTATCGGTAGAATAGATAACGGTAATTATTAAAAAAGTAAATAATAATGTTATTAACCATTTTTTATTTACTTTAAATATTTTAGAGAAGCTAAATTTAAAAATTAAGCAAAGAGCAATTATTAGAGTAACAAAAATACTAATCCATATTCCCCTACTTTGACAAATCATCCAAGCAATATAGTTTATGGTTAACATTAAAAAATATAATATTTTATTTTTTTTTAGTGGTTCTAATAAAAAAAATGAAAATACTATGAAAAATATCAAAGCAATATAGTTTGAAGTCCAATTTTTTTGACCAATAGGGGAAACAACAGGGCCAAATTCTCTTAGATAAGGAATTAGACCGTAATAATGTAAAATTGTATACATTGAAACAATAAATGAGGTAATAATAAATATTTTTAGGAATAAATCAAATTCATTTTCACTTTCTACATTATTTATAACTAAAAAATATAAAATAAAATAAACTAAGAAGAGAAGGTAATCACTAAGACTGGGATAAAAATGATTGCTTATGAAAAGAGATAGAGTCAACGCTAAAATAAAAAGAGAAATAGGCAAATTTATTTTAGTGGGATACCAGGCGAATTTTTCTTTTAATAAAACATTTATAATCCACAGAGTTAAGGCAATCAATGTAAGCAACATTAAAACCATTACCTGGTTTATTCTGAATTCATAGACATGTTTGTAGGCAGATAGAGGAATAACAAATATTAATATTTTAAGTATAATTTTTTTTATTTTTTGAAAAAGATACTCTATTTTTAAATATTTATTATTCATTTTTTAATATCCATTAATTGATTGGGAGCTAATCGATTAATAAAATTATAGGCCTTTTTATACTGTGTATGTAATTCGAATTCCTCAGATCGGAAATTTAACATCCGACTTCCTTCAGGTTCTACCTTGCGATGGAAACCCTTGCTTTAGGCTAACACATGTACCACCTTGGGTACTCTGGACTTTCACCCCGTAGAATGCACACATGTTGGGAGTACACAAAAAAAAACTCTCCTGATTTTAAAATCAGGAGAGTTTTTTTTCTTTTATATTATCTACTTGCTGTTAATTCTTCTCCGGCAACATTATAGGTACCCGCTGTACTAGTTACAGAACCATATCCTCGAATATACCAAATTTTATCAGTAGTGTTATAAGTTACAATAACTTCTCCTTCTATATCTGGATCAGTAGCAGCTGGCTTGTCACCAGCACCTTCTCCACCACTTTTAACTACTACCGTGGTACTAGTGTAAGGATTATGCATGCCTGCTAGAGCGCCACTAGTTACTCCCAATAGAGTAAACATACTGTCTACTGTAGTAGGAGCAGCATCAGCGAGTTCTGATTGTATTAGAGTTTGGGTTGTCCCAGCATTAGCTTTTACCACAGCACTTTTTGCTTTTTCCTGTTGTCCGGTGTAGAGTCTCAATCCCAAGAGTGCCAAGACACCGATTATTGCTACTACAACCATCAATTCAATTAAAGTAAAACCTTTCTTACTTTTTCTAAAACTATACATTTTAAATTTCCTCCATTTTTATATTTAGTCGACCAGTCCACCGGTCTTCCGGTCAAATTAGTCGTTAGTGAATAGTCGTTAGTCGTTAGTGTTTAAATGCAAAGTACAAGATGAGAGATCAAAATTATTCTATTGTCTAATTTAACAATTGACCAGTTTACCAGTCATTCAGTTCATATTTAAATATATATTTGAAAAATCGGTAGTTTAGCGGTCATAACATGGTTTAAGGTAATATGAGATCGCTTCGCCTACTTGCAGTAGGCTCGCAATGACAATTTGGGCAATGACCATGTTTTAGACCTAAACTTTGCGTCCTACCCTTTCGGATAGTTTGCCTTTTTCAACTTTTTTTATTCTTCCTGAGTTAATCACCCCCTGGTTGTTATTCTATATTTTCCTTTATAATTTTTAGTTTATCTTACTGTAAAAGTATATAGGAATTTGTTAAATTATATTCACCCCCACCTTAATCCTCCCCCCTCAAGGGGGAGGAAATAAATATTAAGATAAAAATAAAGTCGGTAGTTTGGCGGCCATAGCAATCATGGTAATAATTTACCTTAGACCCATAACTTTGCGTACTATTCTTTCGGATAGTTTGCCTTTTTCAACTTTTCATATTTGTTAGTTTTATTCTTTTCTATCTATATTATTCCCAAATTTGTAAGGTTTTAGACAAGATTGAAAAAAAATTGTAAATTTTTTTTATTTTCCAATTTACCAATTGACCAATTCACCAATAAAATAATTCACCAATTTGCTAATTCACCGATTTGCCAATAAAATAATTCACCAATTTACCAATTCACCAATTTGCCAATTAATTGAGATAATAAGTTAAGATATCTTCCAGTTTTGCGGTTAACCAGTTAAAATAGTCGTTAGTCGTCAGTATTTAGTATTTAGAAAAAAATACTTCACCCCCACCTTAGTTCTCCCCCCTCAATTAGGGGGAGGAAAGTAGAGATTAAAGAAAAAATGAATATTTATGGTTTTATAGGAATGACATAAAGGTTATTTATAAATGATGTTTGGGATACAATATATCTATTTATTTTTTACTTTCTTGCCTGTAATTCAGTTCCAAGTAACTTTCCATCTTGATCCAATCCTTGAATTTTAAAAACATTTTTATCAGGAGAAGCAATAGCAACTTTTCCGAAATCAATATCGCTACCGTTGGCAAGTAAATCTCCAAAATTTTTTATAACATTTATATCACCTGTTCCACCGGTGTAAGGATTATGGCAACCGCCGGTATTAGCAATATCAGTTAAAACTTGATTAACTCTATCAGTAGCTGCTTCTTGTGTGTAATCGGTATCCGCTATATTTGCCTGGATTAAAGTTTGGATAGTTCCGGCATTGGCTTTAACGATGGCGTTTTTGGCTTTTTCCTGTTGGCCTGAATAAAACCTTAATCCCATTAAAGATAATACACCTATAATAGATATTACTACTAATAGTTCGATTAGGGTAAAGCCTTTTTTATTTTTCATTGATTTTCCTTGGGAAATTTTTTTAATAAAGTTTGAGTCTTGTAATTATATTATTCCAAAATGTTAGAGTTTTTAGACAAGGTGTATCAAATTAGTAAAATTACTAATTTGATAATTGACCGATTTACCAATTCTCCTATTGGCCAATTAAAAATACAGGTTGCAAGTTTCAAGGTATAAGTTTACAGAAGGAAAAGACGGGTTTGATAAATCGAACCCCCTGAAAGTGGCAAGGGTCTTTCGACTGAGCTTAAACAAAAAGACACGGCTTCGCCGTGCCTCTACATTAAACTAATAGACAGGCGGGACGCCTGTCCTACATTGGTAAGGATAATGACGGAAAGGTTATGAGTTTTCGTAGATGTGTATTTGAAAATCTTCGCTATTAAATTTTTGTAATTTAACGCTCTCTATTGCCGGAACTACTACAAAAACTCTATCATTATTATCTTTTGGGTCTATAGGATAGGCAAAAAATCCTTTACGTTCCGGATTATAGCTATGGGTGGTACCATAGAAATTTTCACCATCCCTAAATATTATTATTACTTTGCGTTCACTTGGCGTTCCTTTGTGTTGTCCCTCAAAAGTTCTAACTTTTTTATAATTCTTGTCTCCGATAAAATCTTTTACAAAAAATACCGCTTTAAGGGAAGATATCTCTATTTCTAAAATTTCATTACCATCTTCTTCTATGGAATGTAAATGAAATATATCTGCATTGGGCTTAAAATCAGTTGACCAACCTTTTTGGATTTTACCATCTTTAAATTTAACTACAAGTTTGTTTGACATCACTGGTATGCTCCTTTCTGAATTTTAAATTTCGATTTTCATTAGGCGGACGCTCTCTACTGCTGAATGAACTACAAAGATTCTATTACTATTATCCTTTGGGTCGATAGGGTATACAAAAAATCCTACTTTGTATCTGCCATAGTTGTGACTGGTACCGTATAAATGTTCCCCATCTTCAAAATTAACAATTAACTTACGTTGACTGGGAGTTATTTTAAGGTCAACGTTAAAGGTTCTAACTTTTTTATAATTTTTATCTCCGATAAAATCTTTTACAAAGAATACTGCTTTTAGAGCATTAAAATTAATTCCCATTCTCTCTTCTTCGCTATATTCAATCAGAGGGAATAACACAAATGATTCTCTATCGAGTCGAAAATCTTCAACCCAGCCTTTTATAATTTCACCATTTTTGTATTTTACTACCGCTTTCTTTTTGTGCATTTTGTTTACTCCTTGCGGGCTTGATGAATCAAGCCCCTACATTTTAGTATTTTCCAACTCTTCTTTTAATGATTTAAGGGCTTCGTTTTTTATTCGGGAAACCTGCCTCTGAGAAATAGCCAATTTCTTAGCTATTTTTTCTTGAGTTAAATCTTTCATAAAAATATAGTTAACAACTTTACGCTGTAAATTTTTTAATTTATTTAAGGCAAGCTCTAAGGCAATTAAATCTTCTATAGGCAGCTGAAAGCTTTTATAGTGGTCATTCTTTATTTTTTCTAATACAGGATATTCATTGTAATCATAATTACGATTACCCTGGTCAATTGAAACCACGTGAACTACATCTCTTGCCTTTAATACCTCTTTAACTCCTTCTTCGGTAAGGTTAAACTCCTGTGCAATTTTTTTAAGGGAGGGTATCTGTTTGGTTTCTTCTTTATATTGTACAATAAATTCATCTATTTTTCTATTCAGTTCAATTATCCAGTGAGGAATTCTAATGGGTTGATGTTTGTCTCTGATATAATGCCTGATTTCTCCGGAGATAAACCAGGAAGCATAGGTTTCAAATTTCACATTTCTTTGTTGATTGTAAAGATTTATAGCATTGATTAGGCCAATATATCCCAGTTGTTCTAAATCTTCTAATGGTTCACCGGAATTTTTAAATTTATAGGCAATATTTTTTACCAAAGGTTTGAATTTTAAAATCTGTTCGTCAGTAACTTCTTTAGGTATATCTAATTCCACAATAATGCTCCCTCCATACTTTAATCGCTTTCGATGCTTTCTTTTAATTCTTTAAGGGCAGATATTTTTATTCGGGAAACCTGCCTTTGAGAAATGCCCAATTTACCAGCTATTTTTGTTTGAGTTAAATCTTTTTCGAAAATATAATAGATTACTTTTCGCTGTAATTTTTTTAATCTACTAAAAGCAGTTTTTAAAGCAATAATATCTTCCATTGGTAGTTTAAATGTCTCATAATTTTTGCTCTTTATTTTTTCTATTTTAGGATAGCTGTCAGAACTATATTTTCTATTTTCCTGATCAAGGGAAACAATTTGAACTGCCTCCCGGGCTTTTAGGATTTCTTTTATCCCTTCTTCGGTGAGGTTAAATTTTTTAGATATTTCAGGAAGGGAAGGAAATCGATTATTTTTCTGTTTATAGGAAATGATAAATTCGTCTATTTTTTTATTTAATTTCATCATCCAACCGGGAATTTTTATTACCTGGTGCTTGTCTCTGATATAATGACGGATTTCACCGGAGATAAGCCAGGTAGCATAAGTAATAAATTTTATTTCCCGGTTTTGATTGTAAAGATTTATGGCATTAATTAAGCCGATGTAACCAACTTGCTCTAAGTCTTCTAATGGCTCGCCTGATTTTTTAAATTTATAAGCGATACTTTTTACCAGAGGTTGGTATTCTGTGATTTGATCATCGGTTATTTTTTCTGATTTAGCTGTTACGGTCATAATAGTAGTCCTTACGGGTTCGATGAATCGAACCCCCCACCTTAATCCTCCCCCTTAAGGGGGAGGAAAGTGTAAGAAATATTTTTATTGGATTAGGTTTACCATGTTAAATATCGGCAGGTACATTGCGATTATCATAACGCCAACAGTTAAAGCGATAAAGGCCATCATAAGTGGTTCAATGATTGCGGTTAACCTTTCTACGGCCCTATCCACTTCTTCATCATAAAATTTTGCTACATTAATCAACATTTCTTCTAACTCTCCACTCTCTTCCCCGACCATAATCATCTGGGTAACCATAGGAGGAAATACTCCGCTTGCGGCCAGAGGACTTGAGATACTCTGTCCTTCTTTTATCTTTGTTTTAGCACCAAGGACAGCCGAAGATATGACTAAATTTCCTATAGCATTAGAAGATACTTGTAATGCTTCTAAAATAGGAACTCCGCTTTTAATCAAGGTCCCGAGTATTCTGGTAAACCTGGAAACAGCAGTTTTTCTAGTAATTTCACCAAATATAGGCGCACGTAATTTAAATTTATCAAAATTTAGTTTACCATTCGGCGTTTTTTTATAAGCCAAAAAAGCAGCAACCAAGCCCGCAAAAACTATAAAAAATAGGTACCAAAACTTGTTAAACGCTATGGTTAAATTTACAAAAAATTGGGTAAGAGCCGGAAGATTTCCACCAAATTGTTTAAATACTCCGACAAATTGAGGTAAAATAAAGGCTAACATAAAAATAGACATTAATACTGCAGCACCGGCTACAAAAGAAGGATAAGACATTGCAGATTTCACTTTCTGTCTAAGGGCAAATTCTTTTTCCATTAAATCTGCAATTTTATTTAATATTTCATCTAATACTCCTCCGATCTCCCCCGCTCTAACCATACTAAGATATAACTCAGAAAATACTTGAGGAAATTTTGCCATGGCATCAGCTAAAGTAGAGCCTGCTTCAACATCAGACTTAACCATTTTTATATTATTCGCTAACGCTTTATTTTCCACTTGCTCAGTCAAGATATCCAATGAGTTTACTAAGGTTAAGCCGGCATTAACCATGGTAGCAAATTGTCGATAAAATATGGTTAAATCCCTTAGTTTTATACTTTTAAATAAAGTTAGTTCTTTTGAAAGTGCAAAACCTTTCCTTTTTTCATTAATGGAAGCAATAAAATAATCCATTTCTCTGAGTCGAGAAACAACTGAATTTCTATTTTCTCCTTCCATATTTCCGGTAAAGATTTTACCCGAGCGGTCTCGGACTTTATAGACAAAGGTAGCCATTGGTTAAATTCACCTCTCTTTTAAAACAGTATACAGTATATGGTATCTAGTATATAGTAAAACAGAATAAGCTACTGTTAAATATACAGATAAGAAAGAAACTATTCAATTGATAAATCGGAGAATCAGTACAATAGTAACTTTACTATATACTTGATACTCGATACTATATTTATGTTTTGATAATCTCTTTTAGGGTATCGATAACTTTCGGATCGTACTTCGTTCCGGCGAAAGAAAAAAATTTATTTAACGCTTCCTCGTTTTCAGAATGACTCTCTATAGATGTATTATAAATTATTTTGGTATAATCTTCAACTACTGCTATTATTCGTGAGGCAAGAGGAATTTCTTCACCGCTTAATCCATCGGGATAACCTGTTCCATCATAGTTTTCATGATGATGTTTTATGATAGGAACCATATCTTTAAATAAATTAATCTGTTTAAGCATGTTTGCACCTACTATAGGATGTAAACTTATTGGATGTAAACTAATTTCACTTTCAACCAAACGAGAACTATCTTTTGCTTTAAAGTTAATATCAATCTTTCTACTCACTTTTATTTTACCTATATCATGCAGTAGAGAAGCGTAATATAAATTATTATATTCCTTTCCGGTTATTCCCAACTTATTACCAATTTGTGTAGCTAATCGAGCCAGTCTCATAAAATGTCCTTTGGGACCAAGTGACTCATTTTCCAATGCCTGGATTAATATCTCGGTAATATGTATAAAATAATTATTCAAATCCTCTATAATATTTGCATTCCGTAAGGCGATAACTACCTGGTTAGCAAAAGAATTTAAAATTTCCTCGTCATTCTTATCGAAATATTCTTTATCCCTTTTATTAATTACTTCCATTACTCCCATAATATCTTTTTCCAGAATTAAGGGAACGCAAATAAGTGATTTAGTTTTAAATTTTGTGGAACTATCAATACTTTTGTTCCATCTCTTATCTTCAGCAACATCATCAACTATCATAGATTTTCCTTTTTCTGCTACCCAACCGGCTATTCCTTCTCCAACTTTTACTTTATAATTTTTAAGCTCTTTACTTTTTTTACCCAGACTTGCTTTAAAATACAATTCATTCTTTTTTTTGTCTAAAAGTAATATGGAAGCGGCTTCAGCCTTTACAATTATTGCAGCATATTCTATTATTTTATTTAATAGGGCATCTAAATCTGTAGTTCGGGTTAACTCCAAAGAAATATTATTTAAGGCATTTAATTGCAATATTTGCATCTTTAGTTTTTTTAAATTATTTCCTTCGTTCTGACTGAGAGACATTTTGATTCACTCCTTTCAATCCTTAAGCTGAGGCAACCCGTAAAACTTCATCAATAGTAGTTAGACCTTCGCAAACTTTTTTTATACCATCTTCCCTTAATTGACACATTCCTTCCTTAATGGCAGCTTCTCTTAGTTTTCCGGTAGCAACATTCTTGCTAATCAAATCTCTAATATTTTCAGTAATTACCATCAACTCAAAGATGGCGATTCTCCCTTTATATCCGGTTTCTTTGCAGTAAGGACATCCTTCACCTTTATATAAGATTATCCCATTACTGCTTATCTCATATTCATCCAGAATTTTTTCTATATCAGGAGTTATCTTAATCTCTTTCTTACATTTAGGACATATCGTTCTGACTAATCTTTGAGCTATAATTCCAACTACCGAAGATGAAATTAAAAAGGGCTCTATTCCCATATCAATTAATCTTATCACCGAACTGGGAGCATCATTGGTATGAAGGGTGCTCAGGACAATATGTCCGGTAAGAGCTGCCTGAACAGCTATTTCAGCGGTCTCTTTATCTCTAATCTCTCCTACCAGCATAATATCGGGGTCTTGCCGTAAAAAACTTCTTAATCCAGCCGCAAAAGTAAGCCCGATTTTGGGTTTGGCCTGCACCTGGCTGATTCCTTTTAATCTATATTCTACCGGGTCTTCAATAGTCATAATCTTCTTTTCGGTTGAGTTTAGCAAATTTAGCGTGGTGTATAATGTAGTAGATTTTCCACTTCCTGTCGGACCGGTAACTAAGATTATGCCATTAGGTTTTTTTATTAATGATAAGAAATTAGGAAGAATATCAGGAGAAAAACCTAAAGACTCTAATTCTAATAAGATACTCGAGGGATCCAGTATTCTTAAAACTGCACTCTCTCCAGTGACTGCCGGCAAGATTGAAACTCTTATATTAATCTTTCTTCCCCCAATATTCACCTGAATTCTACCATCTTGAGGTAATCTTTTTTCAGCAATATCCAAATCAGACATTATTTTAATTCGGGAAATAACCGCTAATTGCAGCTTCCGGGGGAGAGACATCACATCATGTAATATTCCATCTATTCGGTAACGAACTTTAAGTGTATCCTCACCAAATGGTTCTATATGAATATCACTGGCTTTCTCTTTAACTGCCCTTAAAATTACCAGGTTAACCAGGGCAACAATGGGAGCTTCTTCGCTTTCACTTATAGGAGAAATATCAGCTGCCTCTTTTTCTTCTTTCAGTACGATTACCTGCATATTTTCAATTTTACCAATTACCTGATCCCATTCATCGGTAACTCCGAATACTTCATCTAAGGCTTTATCGATATCCTCGCCGTAGGACAATACTGACTCGATATCATATCCCAATCTTATTTTGAGCTCATCATGGGCGAAAACATCTAAAGGGTTCGCCATGGCTACGGTTAATTTTTTTTCATCTTTGTCTATGGCAATAAGCTGATGTCTTCTGGCCATCTCTTCCGGGATTAGAACTACTACAGTGGGGTCAATGGTTATATCATTTAAATTTACGTATTTTTCTCCAATCTCATCAGCCAAGGCGAGCATCATCTCGTCTTTTTTAAGGATACCAAGGTCAATAATTATTTTCTGAAGTTCCTTACCGCCGTTATCTTTCTGAATTTTTAAAATTCTATCTAACTGTTCATTGGTAATTAATCCCTTTTCATATAATATATCTGATAAGAAGTTTCCGGTAATACTCTTATCTGTTGTCCTTTTCATTTCTCTTTCATTTCCCCCGTTACTTAAGCTGCTTGGAAGTTAAATCATTTTTAATATTATTCCGATAAATATTGCCAATGACGAATTCATAATCCTTTTTAAATTATATACCTTTTCCATTCTTTCTGCACTCTTTTGATAGGGAACAAAGCTTATGATTACAAAACAAATAAAAATTACTATGATATATTTGTCATCTAAGTACTGCGCTGAGAGAGTCAAAAATAAGCGATAAAATTTATCTAATGTTTGGTTTTCCGGTATTTTAATACTTAGTATTTTTTGTTCTTTTAATTTTTTAGGGTTAGCAGGAATACCTTCTTCCTTTATGTACATAAGTAAAATTGGAATAAAGAATACCGAAGCGATATATCCAATTAAGCATATAATAAATATATCATTGTTATAAAGATGTATCAAGTAATTCAAAAAGGCATTATTAAATGGAGAAATTAATAAATAAATTTTATCAAAATTAAAACTTAACGCTGCAATTATTGATATATGTAAAAATTGATCGAGTAAAAATATTTTTATGTCCTGATTAGTATTTTTTTTTGAATAGTCTAATTTTATTTTATCAATCAATGTGTGAGACAGAAATATAGCCCAAAGTATTATTATAAACTTCGGTGTTTCTAAATAGGGGAAGGCAAAGAGAATAGAAAATATCAATACTATCAGGGTGTGAACTAGTACTCCCCATTCAGTATTCATCTTTACTTTGAATATTTGTTTGGTTTGTAAGGGAAAATCTGCTATTATGTGCGCTAATAGCAATCTATAAAATAGAAACATGGGTATTAATTCTCCAATTAAAACAGTATCGAGAAAAGACAGTATCCAGTATCCAGTATATAGTATAAAAGAAAAGAGCAAAAAGAGAAAAAATTGAAAAAATAAAATATATTTGTCGAATGATTAACCAATTAATTAAAAAATTATAAATTAATCTAATTAAAAAGATTATTAATCTTGATAATTTACTATATACTATATACTGATTTTGCCATATACTCGATACTGTTATACTATGGCCAATTGCCAATTTCTTTTTTTATTATACCTTTTTTTAGCCAAAAAGAGATTAGGATTTTTTCTAAATTACGATGAAGGAATGTTCCTATAGAATCCTTTTTAACTATCGGCGTGACTAAAATGGTCAGGAGCTTTGATCTATTACCTCCCCAAATATCGGTAAATATTTGGTCTCCTATCACCACTGTCTCAGATTTTTTTGTATCTAAAATTTTAAGGCCATTATTAAAAGCTATACTAAAAGGTTTAAAATATTTTGAGTGGTAAGGGATATTAAATATTTTTGCAAATTCTGCAACTCTTTTAGAATTCGTGTTGGAAACTATACATATTTTTAATCCTATTTTTTTCGCTTCCTTAACCCAATCAATAATTCTTTGGCTAACTTCCTTCTCCCCCCAGGCTACTAAAGTGTTATCCAAATCTACCATGATGCCTTTAATTTTTTTTTCTTTTTTTAGCTTCATTAAGTCTATATTGTAAACTGAATCAATATAAACTTTAGGTCTTAATACTTTAAACAATTTTTTTCTCCTGTACTTGATCGTTTGTATCTTGGCTTACATTCAGTTACCCAGTTTACCAGTTGATATCAATTAGTCAATTCACCTATTCACCAATTTCCCAATTTCCCAATTAATTAAGTTAGTTAGCTGGTTTGCAGTGAATATTGTATCTTATACGCTATCCGCTATTTCTTTACTATAATACTATATACTAAATACTATATACTGTCTTTTAGGTTCGGGATTTTATTTTACTTACTATTATATCAATTGCAACATCATTTAGTCCACCTTGGGGGATAACTATATCAGCATATCTTTTAGAGGGTTCCACAAACTGCAAAAACATAGGTTTTACAACATTCAAGTATTGTTCGATTACTGAGTCCATTGACCGCCCTCTCTCTTTTGTATCTCTCACTAATCTTCGGATGAATCTTTCATCCTCATCGGCATCTACATAAATTTTTATATCTAATAAGTTTCTTATTTTTTCTTCTTCTAATACTAAAATGCCTTCTAATATTATGATATCACGGGGAAGTACTTTTTCTGTCTCTTTTTTCCGAGTGTAATCAGTAAATGAATATATAGGTTTTTCAATTTCTTCTACCTTTATTAATTTTTTTAGATGTTTTATCAACAGATCACTATCAAAAGCCGAAGGATGATCAAAGTTTATTTTCTTTCTTTCTTCTAAAGGAAGATGGCTTAAATCTATATAATATGCATCTTGTTGAATCACTACCACATTTATTCCTTTTAAACTTTCATAGATCCTACGGGCTACTGTAGTTTTTCCTGAACCGGTTCCTCCGGCAATGCCTATGATTAATGGTTTCATAATCTCACTCCTTAAAAAAGTTTCCCAAAGGTGCCTGGCACCTTTGGGAAACTTTTTTTATTTTTTATTCATTAAATGCTCCTGATAGGTTTTGGAAAATATATGTCTGCCATTTTCTCCTAATACAAAATATAAATAATCTTCTTCATTTGGTTCAAGGGCTGCTATAATTGAATCGAGGCCGGGATTGCAGATTGGACCGGGAGGAAGACCGCTATAAAGATAAGTGTTGTAGGGAGAATCTATTTTTAAATCGTTTTCATCTAATTTTTCTTTCGGTTCTCCTAAAATATACTGAATGGTGGCACATGATTGTAATTTCATGCCTATTTTTAATCGATTATGAAAAACAGTCGATACTTTATTTTTTTCATCGCTAAATTTAGCTTCCTTCTCGATAATTGAAGCCAAAATAATGATTTCATCCAGCGAAAATCCTATTTCTTTAGCTCTATCTGCAAATTTATTTTCTATGGCTATTTGATTAAAATTGGATAACATTACTTTGACCATCTTTTCTGCTCCGTATTTTTTAGGTACTTCGTAGGTGTCAGGGAATAGGTAACCTTCTGAAGTTTTTTCGTTATCTTTTACTATTTTTAAAAAAGCTTCTTTTTCTGCGACCTCTTTTTTATCCAGTAGTTCTGCAATTTGAGTACAGGTATAACCTTCCGGAATAGTTATTTTGTAGGTTATTACTTCTCCCTTTACTAATTTATCCAGTATTTGGAGTATATTCATTGAGGGGCTGAGGTTATATTCACCATATTTTAATTGGTCTTCTAACTTTAATAATTTGGTTAAAATTCTGATTGTATAATTATTTTTCCTAATTATTTCATTTTTTTCTAATACATCCACAATCTCTCTGGCATTAGTACCCGAGGGGATATTAACAACTTTTTGGGTAGCAGAATTTTCATCTAAAGGGAAATACATAGCGGTAATAAATAAAATAGTAATCAAAAAAAATAAAGAAAATATAAAAAATAATTTATTAATAAAGTTCATTTTTTATCTCTTTATTCATCATCCTTCTATCCAAAAACGATTGGAGAATTATCACTGCTGACATTTTATCAATAATTTTTTTTCTTTTTTTCCTGCTTCGGTCAGTTTCAATTAAAAATTTTTCAGCTTTGCTTGTGCTTAATCTTTCATCTTCTAACTCTACGGACAGCTGGAAAGATGATTTAAGTTTTTCTGCAAAGGATATAGCCTTTTGGGCCTGCTTACCCAAAGATCCGTTCATATTTTTGGGTAAACCTAAAATTATTTTTGTTACCCCGTATTTATCGATAATCTTTTTTATATTGTTTAAATCTTCTATTTCGTTAATTGAATTAATTGTCGGCAGCCCCTGAGCGGTAATTCCCAATTCGTCACTTATAGAAATTCCGATTCTTTTTTCGCCTAAATCTATTCCTAAAATTTTCAATTTGCTTTTCTCTCTTTACTATATACTCAATACTGGATACTATATACTGTTTAAATAATTTCGTATACTTTTTCTAATGCCTGGTTTAGTTTATCTGCTTTTGACCCTCCGGCCTGAGCCATTGTTTTTTTGCCCCCGCCTTTTCCACCAACTATAGGGGCAATATCCTTTATAATATTTCCGGCATTGTAACCTTTCTCTGCTAAATCATCGGTAACCATTGCCAATAATGCAACTTTACCATTATCTAATTCTGTCCCCAATACTACAATGCCAGATTTAATCTTATCTTTAATTAAGTCTCCCCAATTCCTTAAGTCATTATTATCTTCTGCTTCAACTTTGAGTGATATAATATTTACTCCTTTAATTTCCTTCTTTTTAAAGAGTAATTTATCAACTTCATAATGGGCTAACTTATTACGAATAATTTTAATTTTCTTTTTCATATAATTGGCATCATCTATTATCTGATTAATCTTTACTGTTATTTCAGAGGGTATGACTTGTAATTTGTCCGAAATTTCTTGGATAATACTTTCTTTTTCTTTAATGTATTTTAAAGCTCTAACACCGGTTACTGCCTCAATCCTTCTTAAGCCGCTTCCTATACCCTCTTCATTCAATATTTTGAACAGACCGATGTTGGAAGTAGAATTTAGATGAGTCCCTCCGCATAATTCCAAGCTGAATTCTCCGATTTTTACCACTCTTACCTGTTCGCCATATTTTTCGCCAAAGAGAGCTATCGCTCCCATTTCTTTTGCTTTATCAAAAGTGCTAATCTTTGTTTCTACTTTTAACTCATCCAATATTTTTTCGTTTACTAAATTTTCTATTTTTTCTAACTCGTCCATAGTTAAAGGAGCAAAATGGCTAAAATCGAAACGAAGATGATGGTTGTTTACTGCGGAGCCGGATTGTTTAACGTGGTCACCCAATACATCTCGAAGTGCTCCATGCAGAAGATGAGTAGCAGTATGATTCCGCGCAATTGCTTGCCTTTGTAATGAATCTACCCTGGCCAATACTTCATCACCAACTTTTATTTCCCCTTTGCTTATTTCGGCAAAATGAGCAATTAGACCTTCGATAGGGACTTGAGTATCTAATATTTCTACTAATAGATCGTTTTTAGATGTGGAGGTGATGACTCCCTTATCTCCAATCTGTCCGCCTTTTTCAGCATAAAATGGTGTCTTTTGTAAAAATATTTCGCATTTATCTCCCTCTGCTGCTTCATTTACTAATTTGTCATCTTTGGTAATAGCAATTACCTTGCTTTTTGTTTCAACAGAATTATATCCTATAAATTCTGTCACTCCCCGTTCTTTTAAAATATCCTGGTATAATTTCTGATTAATTTTATCATCTTCAGGGCTCGCTTTAGTTTTCACCCAAGATTCTCTGGATCTTTCCTTTTGAATTTTCATTTCGTTTTTAAAATCATCTTCTTCAATCCCAAAGCCATCTTCTTCCAGGATATCCCTGGTTAACTCTAAAGGAAATCCATATGTATCATAAAGTTTAAATGCATCTCTTCCACTAAGTTTATCTTTATTTTTTTGTTTTAATTCTTCCTTTAAATTATCTAATATTTGTATTCCGATATTTAAAGTTTCCTGGAATCTTTTTTCTTCGGCAAGGATTACCTGGCAGATACGATTTTCCGCTTCATAGGTTTCCGGATATACTTCTTTCATTAAACCTATTACTACCGGAGCTACTTCATATAAAAATGGTTGGTTATAGTTAATAACCTTTCCATAGCGAAAAGCTCTTCTTAATAGCATTCGAAGAACATAACCCCTGCCTTCATTGGAAGGAACTATCCCATCAGAAATCATAAAGACCAAAGCCCTTACATGATCGGCAATTACCTTTAGAGCTAAGTCCTTTTTCTGGTCTTCTTTATATTTTATACCTGCGTTTTGGGCAACAAATTCTATAATGGGTAAGAATAAATCTGTTTCAAAGTCTGTATCAACTTTTTGTAAAACAGAGGCGATTCTTTCTAAACCTAAACCGGTATCGATATTTTTTTTGGGTAAAGGAGTCAATAAACCGTCTTCCTCGCGATTGTATTGCATAAACACCAAATTCCATAATTCCAGATATCTATCATCTACACCTACCCCTCCGCCTTGTTTTGATGCCTTCTCTTCGCCTAAGTCTATATATATTTCGGAACAAGGCCCGCAAGGTCCAGTCGGACCTACTTTCCAAAAATTATCTTTTTCCCCCAATCTGACAATTCTTTTTTCGGGAAGACCTATAAGATTGTGCCAGATATCATAGGATTCGTCATCATCTTTAAATATGGAGACCCATAATTTTTCTTCCGGAAATCCTATAACTTCAGTAAAAAATTCCCAGGCCCATTTAATTGCATCTTCTTTGAAATAATCGCCAAAAGAAAAGTTTCCCAACATTTCGAAAAAAGTATGGTGTCGAGCGGTCTTTCCTACATTTTCAATATCGTTTGTCCGAATGCATTTCTGGCTGGAGACAGCTTTTTTTAATGATGATTTAACCTGGCCTAAAAATATTGGCTTAAAGGGGACCATTCCGGCAATGGTTAGTAAAATACTGGGATCTGAAGGTACGAGGGAAGCACTCCGGGTTATTTGGTGTCCTTTGCTTTCGAAGAATTTTAGAAATTTTTCCCTGATTTCCTTGCTGGTCATGTGGTTCATTAAAAACATTTCTCCTTCTTTTAAAATTACTTGCTTATGTATTCAGTAGTCAGGAGTCAGGAGTCAGCATATAAACTAGTATTTAGTAAAAAAGAAGGAGATAGAATTCTGAATTCTGTCTCCTTCTTTCTGAATTCTATTTTCCTAACGAGATACTGAATGCGAATTTATTCTTACTTTAACTCTTGTATTTGAATTGTACTTCTCTCTCTTTTGTTTTCTTTACTATATACTAAATACTATATACTATATACAGTTTTTCTATCCTGCAACTCTTAGCACTTCTTCAATAGTAGTAATTCCCTGCAATGCTTTTTCCAGTCCGCTATCCTTTAGCGTTTTCATCCCTTTTTTTATAGCAGCATCTTTGATAATATTACTTGAAGCTTTTGAGATTATTAATTCTCTAATATCCTCATCCAAGACGATAAGTTCATATATAGAAGTTCTTCCATAATATCCTGTATTTTTACACAAAGAACAGCCTGTTCCTCTGTACAGTTTAACTTTACCATCACCGTTCGACTTGGCCTTTATGTGAAGTCCGCTTATTACATCTTTTCCAGGTACATATTCCTCCTTGCAATTTTCGCATATAACTCTAACCAACCTTTGAGCTATTACCCCTATCACCGAAGATGAAATTAAAAATGTTGCAACATCCATATCGATCAATCTGGTTACAGCACTGGCGGCATCATTAGTATGAAGAGTACTTAATACTAAATGTCCGGTTAAAGCTGCTTGAACTGCAATTTGAGCAGTTTCAGCATCTCTTATTTCCCCGACCATGATAATATCCGGATCCTGCCTCAATATTGAACGTAGCGTGTTAGCAAAAGTTAAATTAATTTTTGGCTTTATTTGGATTTGATTTATTCTGTTTAGCTTATATTCTACCGGGTCTTCTACAGTTATAATATTCTTATCCTGAGAATTTACTTCGTTTAAAGCGGCATATAAAGTAGTAGTTTTTCCGCTGCCAGTAGGTCCGGTAAGTAAAATTATTCCATAAGATCTATAAATTATCGATTTAAATTCCTCTAATTGCTCAGAGATGAACCCAAGTTGTTCTAATTTTATCAGTCCTTTACTTTTATCCAATAATCTCAAAACAACTTTCTCTCCCAATACAGTCGGGATAGTAGAAACTCTTAAGTCAACTTCCCTGGTTCCGAATTTTACCTGGAAACGTCCATCCTGGGGAAGGCGTCTTTCAGCAATATCCATCTTGGCTAATATTTTTACCCGGGATATAACCGCGGATTTTATTGTATTGGGTAAAGCTCTAATATCATGAAGCATTCCATCAATACGGAAACGAATTAAAAGCCCTTTTTCATTTGGTTCAATGTGAATATCACTTGCTCTATCCTTAACACCTTGCACAATTAACATATTTACCAGCTGTATAATAGGGGCTTCCTTGCTTATTGCTTCTAATTTTTTAGAATCTTCCTCGTCTTCATCTTCTTTAAATATTACTTCTGTTCCTAATTTTTCAATTATGTCATCATATTCACCCAATTCATAATAATTAGTGATAGCATTTAGAATACCTTCTTCAGAGGCCAGTAATGATTTAATCTTTTTAATCTTGGTATGGTCTCTTACAAAATCAATAGCGTAAACATCCAATGGGTTAGCCATAGCAATAATTAATTCATCATTACTTTTACTTATGGGGATTAATTTTAACCGTAAGGCAGTTTTTTCAGATATAAGAGATATAACTTCCGGGTCTATTACATAATTAGATAGGTCTACATATTCTGTTTCGTAAACATATTGTAAAACCTCATATAGTTCTTCCCTGGTTATTACCCCTATTTCAACGAATATTTCACCTAATCGTTTTTTATTGCCGTCTTTTTGCATTTCAAGGGCTTTTTTTAACTGTTGGTGAGTAATTGATCCTTGTTCAATTAAAATATCTCCGATTCTTTTATTGGTAAAAATTTTTTTGGGCATTTCCATTTTATATAACTCCCGCCATATTATTAATTCGTATCTCGTATGAAATACAGTAATGAGTAACAAGTAATAAGTGATAAGCATAAAATTACTGAAATTACATAAATAGTTATTTGCTACACTTTATTTATCACATGTTACACATTAGTTTCGGGTCGGATAAATCCGACCCCCTACATTAAAAACAAAACTTTAAACTGAAAACCTGTATTTTTAAAACTAACGACTATTTTATTTCTTTGTAAACAAGTCTCCAAATAAATCCTTAAACAATATTTTATCTACACTTTGTTTTTTATTATACTCTTTCATAAATCTTTTTTGTTCTTCTTTTTCAGCTCTTCTAATACTTAAACTTATCTTTTTCCTTTGACTATCTAATTTTATCACCAAAGCTGTAACTTCTTCTCCCACCGAAAGAACGCTTTTCGGATTATCTATTTTGTTGTGGGATATTTCTGTTAAGGGGACTAAACCATCAATATTTTCTTCTAATTTTACAAAGGCACCAAAATCGGTAAGATTTACTACCTTACCTTCCACTAAAGTTCCAACTGCATATTTCCTTTTAATATCTAACCAGGGGTCTGATAACAATCTTTTTTTACTTAAAGTCAGCTGTGATTTTTCTTTATCTATTTTTATTACCTTAAACTCGTATTCCTGGTCTTTCTTTAATTTCTCACTCGGATGTCTAATTCTGTCCCAATCTATTTCTGATACAGGCACAAATCCTTCTATTCCCTTGTCCAATTTAATAAATGCTCCAAAATCTCTTAATCTTATTACCTTGCCTTTTGCAACAGAATCTATTTTATAAAATTTATCTATATCCTCCCAGGGGTTGGGTAAAGTCCGTTTTCTGCTTAAAAATATTAAGTGGGCATCCTCATCAATTTTTATTACTTTTAGGGGGAGTACCATATATTTTTTAAGTACTGCAGAAGGTCTTTCTACATATTCCCAATCAATCTCAGATAAATGAATTACGCCGGATACTCCCGCTTCCAGCTCTACGTTGGCTCCATAAGAAGTGACTTGAGTGATTTTTCCTTCCACGACCGAACCAATAGAATATTTTTTCTTAACATCCTCCCAGGGGTTAGGTAATAATTGCTTTAAACCTAAAGATATTTTCCTTTTCCCGGGTTCGATTTCTAAAATTCTTAATTTTAAAACTTCTCCTTCGGTAACTAATTCTGAAGGATTCTTTACATAGGCCCAGGCCATTTCTGAAATATGTAATAGTCCATTAAGTCCTTCTTCTATTTCAACAAAAGCACCAAAATCTTTAATTCTTACCACTTTTCCTTCTACTTCGTCACCGATAGAATACTTTTCTATCATATTCTCCCAGGGATCCGGGGAAAATTGTTTTATGCTCAGGGATATTTTTTTATTTTCTTTATTGTATTCAATAATTTTTACCTTTATTTTATCCCCAACCTTTAGTAATTTAGTGGCATCCTTCATATCGCGCCAGGTAATTTCTGAAATATGAAGCAATCCTTCGACTCCACCTATATCAACAAATGCTCCAAATTTTGTAATGTTGGTTATAACCCCTTCTTTTTCCTGTCCCACTGTTAAATCAGCTAATGTTTTTTTATACATTACTTTACGTTCTTTTTCTATAATTAGACGATGGGAGAGGATAACTTTATTCTCTTTTTTCTCCAGCTTTATTATGAAGAAATCTAATTTTTTCCCTATATATTTGTCTAAATCTTCATCTTTTATAAATTTGGTTTCGATCTGAGATTTAGGAACAAACCCTTTTATGCCTACATTAACAATCAAACCGTTTGAATTTTTTTCGATTACTTCTGCATTAATTTTTTCTCCCTTTCTATATATTTCATTAAGTTTTTCCCATAGTTGAAAATATTTTGCCTTCTCTTTTGATAAAGAAACATTTCCATTTTTTTCATCAACATTAACAACATATAGATAAACTTCATCACCAATCTCTAAAGTGTGGGTTATGGTTTCTTCTTTTTCAGAAAAGAGTGATTTTTCGGTTTTAGGGAGATGGCCCTCCATCTTATATTGCATATCAACCAGATATCCATCTTCATTGACTTTCATTATCTGGCCTTTAAGTATATCTCCTCTTTTTATTTTTTTAAATTTTTCTAAAGATTGGTTAATCATTTCATTCATTTCTTCTTTAGAATTGTGTTCTGTTTTTTCTACTTCACTTATTTTGTTTAACTCCATGATCCTTACATCCTTCCTTTTATCGTATATCGTATTTCGTATATCGTATTTCGTACAGAAGTAGGAGCTTGCTGCAACACGCCACAACAAATAATTTGTAGGTTATTCTGTCATTGCGAGGGGAGCACTCAAGTAATATTGAGTGTTTCCCGTGGCAATCTCAGTTTTGACAAATCAAACCCCTACAACAAATTCCTCATTACGGGCAGACACAAGATCTGCCCCTACATATTATACATTTCTATTTTCTTCACGACATACGATATACGATATACTATATACTATTAATTATTCTTTTCTCGGTAATTATTTTATGTACCGGGATATCATTTTTATCAGTCATTATTTTTTTTACTATCTGCATTTCAAAAGCTAAAGCAATAATTTTGGTAGAAGGGCGAACTTTTCTTAAAAAATTATCATAATATCCAAAGCCTCTGCCAATTCTATTTCCGTTCAAATCAAAAGTAACTCCGGGCACTATTACTAAATCAATATTTTCTGGGGTGCATAATCTATGATATTCTTTCTTCGGCTCCAAAATCCCCTTATTGCCTCTTTCTAATTCAATATCAAAATCGAATATTTTCGAAGGAACTAAGTTAAAGCATTCTGGCAAGATAATAGGAACAAAAACGTTTTTACCCATTTTAATAGACATTTTAATCATTTCTTCAGTCTGTACTTCGCTTCTGGTGGCAGCATAAAACATAATATTTTGGGAATTTTTATACTCTACGGTCTCGGCCAGGTTTAAAAATACTTGTCGACTTTTTTCCCTTATATCTTCAGAAGACAGGAAAAGTCTTTTTTTTAGTGTATTTCTTCGTATTTCTTCTTTGTTCATAATTTTTATTATAATATAGTTATTTATTATTTTTGTCAAAATTATATCTCGTATTTCGTATGTCGTATATAGTATATCGTATTTAGTATCGTGTGAAAAAATATAGTTTTCGGTTATCAATATATATCTAAAAATATAAGGTAAAAAACGAAAAACCATAATTTTTTTTTGTAAATTATAAAACCCCGCTATGTCGTGTGCGTTAGGTTTTGATACCTGTCCTCAAACAGGTGGGCATCTACCTAAATGTTTTATGTTTCCGCGTCAACCAAGTAGTTAACGTTAGGTATTTGCCTTTCCTCCGGTGGAGGGAGACTTACCTTAGGCCTACATTCTACATTTAGAGCTCGATCCCTCTTTATATAAGTGTTGGCTCAAAACTTAATCAGTCAGCACGAGCACAGCAGGGTAATTCATATACTTTCTTTGCCCTTATAATATCACACCTTATTGTATCTTTCAATATCCTGTTCGTATATCGTATATCGTATATCGTATAGAAAAAGAAGTTAGAAGATAAAATTCATAAGTCAGAATAAAAAAACAAAATGTCATTGCGAGGGAGTGAAACGACCGAAGCAATCTCACTGTAAATCTAATTTTATATGCAGCTCTTTTAATTGTTTTTGATCTACTTCAGATGGAGCATCAGTTAACAGACAGGTAACCTTTTGGGTCTTGGGAAAGGCGATTACTTCTCTGATTGAGGAAGCTCCGGCTAAAAGCATAACCATCCTATCCAAACCAAAGGCAATCCCTCCATGTGGTGGTGCTCCATATTTTAAAGCTCGTAATAAGAAACCGAATTTTTGTTCAGCTTTTTTATTATCTATTCCTAATAATTTAAAAATTATTTTTTGAAGGTCTGTATTGTGTATTCTGATGCTCCCTCCCCCGATTTCGTTTCCGTTAAGCACTAAATCATATGCTTTTGAACGCACTTTTAAGGGATTGGTTTCTAATAATTCAATATCTTCGTCAACGGGTGCCGTGAAAGGATGATGAACTGATTCATATCTCTTTTCCTCAGGGTTATATTCTAACAAAGGGAAATTTGTAACCCAGAGAAAATTAAATTCCTTTTTATCCTGATTAATAAGGTTTAAATCGTTCGCTAATTTTATTCTTAAATTTCCTAATGCTTCATAAACCACTTCTCCTTGGTCAGCAACAATTAAAATAAGGTCTCCCGGATTTGCATTAGTTTTAATTTTTACTTTTTCTATCTCCTCGGGAGAAATAAACTTGGATATGGGAGAAAGAAAATCTTTTCCTTCTCTAATTTTTATATAGGACAGGCCTTTTGCACCAAACGAAGTAATAAATAATTGTAAATCATCGAGTTTTTTTCGGGAAAATTCCTTATCACTTTCAATTTTTACAGCACATATTTCCCCTTTGTTTTTAATTACTTCTTTGAATGCTGTAAAAGAACTTTTATCAAATATTTCAGTAAAATTTATTATCTCCATTTTAAATCTTAAGTCTGGTTTATCTGTTCCATATCTGGAAATTGCTTCTTGATAATCCATTTTGACAAAAGGTATTTTTATTTTGATATTAAACAATTTATTAAATAAATAAGCAAACATTTCTTCTACTAAATTTAATATATAGTCTCTGTCGACAAATGACATTTCCATATCAAGCTGAGTGAATTCAGGAGCTCGGTCAGCTCTTAAATCTTCGTCACGAAAACACCTTACTATCTGGTAATATTTTTCAAATCCAGCAACCATTAACAATTGTTTAAATAATTGAGGAGACTGAGGCAGAGCATAAAATTTACCCGGATTCACTCTGCTGGGAACTATATAATCTCTTGCTCCTTCCGGTGTACTCTTGGTTAAAAAAGGTGTTTCTATGTCCAAAAAACTTTTACTGTTTAAGTAATTTCTAATTTCCATACAGACCTGATGTCGTAATCGCAAATTTTTTTGCATCTTTGACTGTCTTAAATCCAAATATCTATATTTTAATCTTAAATTATCATTTATCTCTACCTTGTCATCTATATTAAAAGGCGGGGTATCAGAAATGTTTAATATTTTTACCTGCTTTGCTTTAATTTCAATTTCTCCGGTAAGCATATTAGGATTTTTTGAACCAGCTAAACGAGAAACGACCTTCCCTTTAACTGCAAGCACATACTCATTTTTGATGATATGGGCTTTTTCATGTGCTACAGCAGAATCTTCCGGATCAAAAACAATTTGTGTTATCCCTTCGCGGTCCCTTAAATCAATAAAGATCAAACCACCATGATCTCTTCTGCTCTGAGCCCAGCCCATTAAGATTACTTCTTTCCCTGTATCATTTTTCCTAAGCTCTCCACAGGAATTAGTCTTCTTCCAAGAACCCATAGGTTCAATAAATTCTTTTAATTTTTTCATTTTTATTCCTTCTTCCATCTTTTTCCTTTGTTTTTCATTATTTTAATATTTACATAATACGAGATACGATTCACGAGATACAACCTTGTTCTGGTTACTGATTCTCTTTTTCTTTACTATATACTATATACTAAATACTAAATACTATTTCTATGGATAAATCTTATTCAGCATTCTCGGGAAGGGAATGGTTTCCCGAATATGGCTTAAACCACATATCCAGGCAACAGTTCTTTCTATTCCTAAACCAAACCCAGAATGAGGAACTGACCCATATTTCCTTAAATCTAAATACCACTCATACTTTTCTCTGGGTAATTTATGCTCTTTAAGCCTTCTTTCTAATAATTCATAATCGTCAATTCTTTGTCCGCCCCCGATAATTTCTCCATATCCTTCCGGTGCTAAAAGATCGGCTCCCAATACGACTTCTTCTCTTTTTGGATCAGGCTTCATATAAAAAGCCTTACACTTTACAGGATACCTATGAACAAATACAGGTCTATCATATTTTTTTGATAAGATTGTTTCATCTTCTCCACCAAAGTCATCTCCCCATTCAACTTTTACACCATTACTTTTTAAAATATTTATTGCTTCATCATATGAGATTCTGGGAAAAGGTGTTTTGATAAGCTCTAATTTTGATATATCTCTTTCTAATAGATTTAATTCTTTTGTTCTTTTTTCCAATACTTTCCCGACAATATAAGTTATTAAATTTTCTTCAATTTCATTACATTCCTCAAAATCCACATAGGATGCTTCAGGTTCAACCATCCAAAATTCCATTAGGTGTCTTCTGGTTTTAGATTTTTCAGCTCGAAAAGTTGGCCCAAAACAGTATACTCTTCCAAAAGCCGCCGCAGTTGCCTCATTGTAAAGCTGTCCACTTTGTGCAAGATAGGCCTTATCGTCAAAATATTCAGTCTCAAATAAAGTAGTAGTTCCTTCGCAAGCTGCCGGAGTAAGTATCGGTGTATCCATTAAAATAAAACCGTTCATGTCTAAAAAATCCCGAATGGATTTGATTATCTCTGCCCTTATCCTTAAAATAGCATTTTGCCGAGGTGATCTTAACCATAGATGGCGATAATCCATTAGATATCCTACTCCATGTTCTTTTAAAGAAATTGGGTAATTATCTTCAGCGGCACTAACAACCTCAATATTTTTTACCAAAACTTCATATCCTAAAGGCACTCTCTTTTCTTCTTTAACTACTCCTGATATTTTAATCGATGATTCGTAATTAATGTTGTCGGCTTTATCAAAAATTTTTTCATCCATTTCGTTTTTAATGAGGGTTGCCTGGACAAAACCTGTTCCATCTCTAATGATTAAAAATTTTATCTTTCCGCTTGAGCGTCTATTGTAAAGCCATCCTCTAATTTCTACTTCTTTTCCTTCATAATTTCCAATATCGCTTATTCTAATAATTTCCATATACACTGCCCCCTTAGATTGTCAGGGGGACGGTTCTACTGACAATATTTTACTAGAATATTAAAATAGTGAGAAAATATTGTCAGTAGAACCGTCCCCCTGACAATCTTCGGACCCTTTTTTATTCGCCAGATTTTATGATGTTAATTCATTGATTATATTCTCTATTTTAATTTCTTTTTGTTCTTTGGTTCGCATATTGCGAAGTATAACCATATTTTGAGATAATTCTTCTTCACCAACTATTACTGTATATCTTGCCCCTATTTTATTGGCTATCCTCATTTGTGATTTTAAGCTTCCTTCGGAATAATCCATATCAGCAGATAAGCCGGCATTTCTTATTTTTTGCAATAATCTAAAAGCTGTATCTTTATTCTTTTCATTAACCTTAGCCACAAATATATCTAATCCCTTTTCCACAGGCCATTTGACCTTTTGTTGATCTATAGCAATAATCATTCTCTCTATCCCTGCGGCAAATCCTACTGCTGGAGTCGGTTTCCCACCCAACTCTTCAACTAAATCATCATATCTACCGCCTCCGCCTATAGCATTTTGAGCCCCTAATCCCCCTGAAATAATTTCAAAAGCGGTTTTGGTATAATAATCCAATCCCCTTACTAATCGAGGGTCTTCATGAAATAAAATTTTTTGATCAGTAAGATATGATTTAACTTCAGAAAAATGTGATTCACATTCCTGACAAAGATTTTCAATAATCACCGGAGCTGATTCTATAATTTTTTTACAGCTATCTTTTTTGCAATCCAAAACTCTTAAAGGATTTTTACTATACCTCTCTTTACATTCTGAACATAGAAAATCTTTTTTATCCTTTAGATATTTTTTTAATTTTTGGACATAATCAACTCTGCATTTTTTACAGCCCACACTATTTATTAAAATTTCAAGATTTTTTAAACCCAGTTTTTTATAAACATCTAAAACAGTAAGGATAACTTCAGCATCTGCAGCGGAAGATTTAGTTCCAATGATCTCGATTCCGAATTGATTAAACTGACGAAATCTGCCTGCTTGCGGTTTTTCACATCTGAACATTGGACCAAGATAAAATAATTTAATTACTTTAGAAATTCTATCCATTCTCTTTTCTAAATAAGCTCTAACCACAGGAGCGGTTCCTTCAGGCCGTAGAGTAAGGCTCCTCCCTTTTCTATCGGGAAAAGTGAACATTTCCTTGGTTACTATATCGGTAGATTCACCTATTCCCCGGACAAAAAGGTCAGTGTATTCAAAGAACGGTGTTCTTATTTCTTTATATCCATATTTATTTAGTATCTCTTTTATCATATCTTCGATATAATACCATTTTAAAATATCCTCAGGTAAAATATCTTGTGTCCCTTTGGGAACCTTAATAAACAATATTTTCCTCTCCTTTTTCTTTAATAATTATAGTGCTGTTCCATAAATGCTTTTTTATCAATAGCTTTTTTTAGGGCATCTTCACGGCTAATTTTATCTTCCATAACTAAGTCTTTCAACGACTGGTCTAAGCTCTGCATTCCATCTTTCTTGCTAGTCTGTATAGTAGAAGGAATTTGATGAGCTTTTCCTTCTCTTATCAGATTTCTAATCGCCGGATTAGCTATCATTATTTCTATGGCAGCAACCCTACCCGAATTATCCAAAGTAGGCAATAAAGTTTGGGCAATAATTCCCTGCAAAGAACCAGCAAGCTGCATTCTTACTTGGTTTTGTTGATGAGGAGGGAATACGTCTATTATTCTGTCTACCGTTTCTGCCGCATCAATTGTATGGAGAGTAGAGAATACTAAGTGCCCAGTCTCAGCTGCGGTCAAAGCCATAGAAATAGTCTCAAGGTCTCTCATTTCACCAACTAAAATCACATCAGGATCTTCTCTTAAGGCGTTACGTAAAGCAGAAGCAAATGATCTAGTATGAGAGCCGATCTCTCTTTGAGAAACAAGACAATTTATATGTGAATGAATAAACTCGATGGGGTCCTCAATAGTGATTATATTAACATATTTCTTTTTATTTATAATATCAATCAAGGCGGCAATAGTAGTTGATTTCCCACTTCCTGTGGGCCCGGTAACCAATACCAATCCTTTATCTTTTTCGGTAAAATCTGAAAGAATCGAAGGTAAACCTAATTCAGAAAGAGTCTTAATTTTCTCCGGTATTAATCTAAAAGCAGCTCCCTCTCCGCGACGATGTTTAAAGACATTTATCCTGAAACGAGCAACATTAGCTAATTCATAAGACAAATCTAATTCACCATATTTTTCAAAATCACTCTTCTGTTTTTCATTTAGAATACTATATATCATTTCATGAGTAATCTCCGGGGTTAATTCCGGTAAATCTAATTTGGCTAATTTTCCATTTATACGGAGAATAGGGGTTATCCCTATATTAAGGTGTAGATCAGAAGCATTTTTTTCTTTGGTTAAATTTAATAATTCTTTTATTTCCATATTAAACCTCCTCTTTTATGAAACAAATTTTAAATTGATTGATTTCGCTCTAATTGATAATATTATTAAAAAATCCCTGATGATACTTATATTAAGTATCATCAGGGACGAGAATTACTCGCGGTGCCACCCTGTTTAAATGGTAATTAATTCCATTCCGCTTAACAGCCAATTAACGTGGGCTATTCGATTAAGTCTACTATGTTTTTCAACTTAATTATTTTATTTAGGGGTCTTTCAATCACCTTCTCTATAAGCTTTGTAAAAAAGGCAACCTACTCTCCTATTTTCTATTTTTGAAAAATATCATATTTTAAAATTTAAGTAATTTTATACAATTTCAGTTAAAAAGTCAAGTTCGTAAAAAGAAAGTATCGACTATATAGTATCGAGTATCAAGTTAAGAAAAAGAAAAAAAGATACAAAAAAGTAGTATTCTCCTTTCTATCTAACTACCCCACTAAAGTTTATACTAACCTCGATGACTTCCTCGAGTTTCCATAAATACCTTTTTGTCTATGGCCTTTTTAATGGCTTCGTCTCGACTGATTTTACCTTCTACCAGTAATTCTTTTAAAGATTGGTCTATACTTATCATACCATCTTTCCTGCCCATTTGAATAAGTGCAGGCATTTGATGAATTTTTTCTTCTCTTATAATATTTTTAATTGCCGGGGTAGCAATCATTAATTCAAGAACCGGAACTCTTCCCTCTCCATCTATGGTAGGTATTAAGGTTTGCGCAACAATACCTAAAAGAGATTCGGCAACTTGCGTTCTAATTTGACTCTGTTGATGTGGGGGAAATACATTTATTACTCTTTCTACAGTTTCGGCTGCGCTGTTAGTATGAAGAGTGGAAAATACTAAATGTCCGGTTTCAGCGGCAGTTACCGCCATAGAGATGGTTTCAAGGTCTCTCATTTCTCCAACTAATATTACATCAGGGTCTTCTCTTAAGGCACTTCGCAAAGCATAAGCAAAAGAATCTGTATGAATTCCCACTTCTCTCTGGTCTACAATGCAATTTTTATGAGTATGGATAAATTCAATAGGGTCTTCAATAGTTATAATATGCTCGTATCTTTCTTGATTTATAATGTCTATCAAAGAAGCCAAGGTGGTTGTTTTTCCACTTCCGGTAGGCCCGGTAATCAATACGAAACCCTTTGATTTTTTAGTAAAAATAGATAATTCTTCCGGTAAACCTAATTGTGTAAGAGATTTTATTTTTTCTGGTATCAGTCTAAAGGCAGCTGCCTCACCTAATCGAGTTTTAAATATATTGGTTCTAAATCTTGTCATATCTTCCAATTCAAAAGAAAAATCTAATTCACAAAGTTCTTCATATTTATTTTTTTGTTTATCGGAAATTATACCATAAATCATTTCATGAACGTTTTGTCGATTCAGTTCTGGTAAATTTAACTTTCTTAATTTACCGTTTATACGTAGAATTGGGGGGACTCCAACAGTGATATGCAAATCCGAAGCATCTCTTTCTTTGGTGATAGCTAATAATTCTCTTACATCCATATAACTAAATTCTTCCTTTCCTATATTATTCAAAATTAGAAAAGATTTATTGAATTTTATTTCTTATTCTATCAGAGATAGGTCGATTATGCAAAAGGTTATTCGTATATAGTATATCGTATATCGTATATAGTATATCGTATATAGTAAAGATTAAAGAAGCCAGAATCCAGAAGATAGAGAGAAACAGTGATGAGTAATATGTGACAACAAGTAATTAGTTATATGTTTCAGATTGCAGGCTTTCTCTCTTTTTGTCATTTAAATCCGAACGATATACGACATACGATATACTATATACTATTTTAATCCTGTTTGTTCTTTTAGTATCTCCGCTTTATCGGTCTTTTCCCAGGTAAAATCTTCATCTTCCCTTCCAAAATGACCATAGGCAGCAGTCTTTCTATATATAGGTCTTCTCAGTTTCAAGTGTCTTATTATTGCTTCCGGACGTAAATCAAAATTCTTTTTGATTAATTCTAATATTTTCGATTGCTTAATTTTTTCTGTACCAAAAGTATCTATCATAATAGAGACAGGATGAGCCACTCCTATAGCATAGGCAATTTGTATTTCACATTTATCAGCCAATCCGGCAGCCACAATATTTTTTGCGATATACCTTGCCATATAACTACCTGACCTGTCAACTTTAGTGGGGTCTTTTCCGGAGAAACATCCTCCGCCATGACTTCCCACTCCTCCATAGGTATCTACAATTATTTTTCTGCCGGTTACACCGGTATCTGCTTGAGGGCCGCCTATGGCAAATCTTCCGGTAGCATTAATAAAATATTTAGTATTTTCGTCAAGATATTTTTTAGGTATAACATAATTAATAACTTTTTCTTTAATATCTTTTTGAATAGTTTCATAGGGAATATCTTGGTGATGTTGGGCAGCAATTACTATCGCTTCCACTCTTATTGGTTTTCCATTTTCATATTCAACTGTAACCTGAGATTTCCCATCAGGTCTAAGATAAGGAATTATCTTCTTTTTTCTTGCTTCTGCCAGTCGATAAGTTAATTTATGAGCCAATATTATAGGAAGGGGCATCAGTTCGGGAGTTTCTCTACAGGCATAACCAAACATCATTCCCTGATCGCCTGCCCCAGTAGTTTCTATGTCATTTTTTTCTTTTTCCACTTCTTTTACTTCTAGCGATTTACTCACTCCCCGATCTATATCCTTAGACTGTTCATCAATAGAGGTTAATACCGCACAAGTATCACCATCAAATCCATATTTAGCCCTGGTATAACCTATGTCTCGGATGGTTTGACGTACTATTTTTGGAATATCCACATAGCAAGAAGTAGTAATCTGCCCGGCGACCATAACCAGTCCTGTGGCTACTAAAGTTTCTACTGCTACCCTTCCATAAGGATCTTCTTTATAGATGGCATCCAGGATAGCATCGGATATTTGATCAGCAATCTTATCCGGATGTCCTTCAGTAACTGATTCAGAAGTAAATAAATATTTGTTCTTCAAATCTAACATCTCCTTTGTTTTTTTGATTCCAAATTAAAAAACCTCTTCAATGCCGAAGAGGTAATTTTTTTCTTATCTCTCGGAATTGTAATTCCGCGGGAATTAGCACCGACATAATACCTTTGGTAGTGGCATTATAGGTTGCTGGGCTTCTCAGGGTCCGTCCCTCCACCAACTCTTGATAAGAGCATATTATTTTTACTTTGTTAAAATACCATAGTTAAAATCTAATGTCAAATTATTCGTATATCGTATATCGTATATCGTATATCGTGAAGAAAATAGCAATATGTAATATGTAGGGACAGGCCTTGTGTCTGCCCGTAATGAGTAATCTGTTGTAGGGATTTGATTCATCAAACCCGCCAGAAAAATTATCAAAACTACACGGGTCGAATAAATTCGAACCCTACACTAAAAGAAATACTTTATACGAAAAAGTTTTTATTTTTTAACTATAAATATTTTTTATATTTCTCGTTATTAATCATTCTTTTGATTATCTTCTTTAAATCACCTTCTCGTTTTTTAGGATAAATTAATTTTATATCCCCACTTGATATGATAATTAAATCAGATAGGCCGATAGTAACTATTAAGCCTTCATCGTTTATAATAACACATCCCTTGGTATCTACTCCCTCATGTTCACCTTGAATTACATTACCATCTTTATCCTGAGGAAAAATTCTCTCCATCGAAGTCCAGGAACCAATATCATCCCAACTAAAATCTCCTTTTACCACCAATCTATTAGAAACTTTTTCCATAATCGCATAATCTATAGATATTTTTTCTAATCCATAAAATACTTCTTTTACGATTTCTTTTTTTTGCAATGTCCCTAAACTATCTTTAATTTTCATTAATCCATTGTAAAGTTTGGGAACCTCTGTTTTTATAGCATTTAAAATATCTATGCAAGTCCAAACAAATATACCACTATTCCAAAGATAATTTTTTTCGCTTATAAATTTTTTCGCAGTTTCTAAATCTGGTTTTTCTGTGAAATTTTTCACCACACAAGCGGTAATATTTTCAGTCTTTTCTACTTCTTCGCCTACACAAATATAACCATATCCGGTTTCTGGCCGTGATGGTTTAATACCTATGGTAATTAAATTACCCGTTTCACGAGCAAGGGCACAAGCTTCTTTAATTACCTCTAAAAATTTTTCGCTATCTTTTATTATATGATCTATGGGAAGTGTAATCATAGTGGTGTCAGGATCTTTATATCTATGTTCAATAACTACTGCAGCTAAACCGATACAAGCTGCAGTATCTCTACCCACTGGTTCAAGGATATAATTTAGATAATCTATTTCAGGAAGAGCATCTTTTATGCTATCAAAGAGATCTTCCGTGGTAGAAATAAACACATCTGATAAATCAATTAGTGGGGACACTCGATTAATGGTCTCTCTAATCATGCTATTTCCGCCAGTAATAGATAACAACTGTTTAGGTGTGTCAAATCGGCTATGAGGCCAAAATCTTTGCCCCCGGCCACCAGCCATCAGGATGGCAACATTTTTCATAAAAATTATCCTCCCCATTTAAACAGTATATAGTATATGGTATATGGTATATAGTAAAGAAAAGAATCAGAATCCAAGAACCAGAATAAAATCGTATTGCGTATTTTATAAAAAGATAGAAGTAGAAGTTAGAATCCAGTATTCAGAATTATCTTAAATATAAGACTATATTTTGAATTAAGTTATTATATATTCTTCTGAATTCTGACTACTGACTTCTGAATACCTATTTTTCGTTTTAATTATATAATTATTTTTGTAATTTATCAAAAAAATTAATTTAGGTTTATTTGCTAATTATTAAAGGGTACAGCCTTTTATATAAAATGAAAGTTAAGACACCACTAATAATCCCTTTTAAAAGATTAAAGGGAATAATAGCCGGAATTAACATTTTAACTACGATATCTCTATTAACCCCTAAATAAAGAGGGGTAATTATCAAATTAGCCGGGACCATTATTAAGGTCATTGCTAATGTCCCCAAGATTAATCCTAAAATTGCTCCCTTCTTGTTATGATACAAGAAATAGATTTGAGATGATACAAATACGAAAGTTCCTGTTGCTAAAAAATTCATTAAAGCACCATAAGGACCGCCTTGCCCGGAAATAAAAGCAAAAAGTATAGCGGTAATTAGAGACATTAAAACACCAATTTTGGGACCTAATTTAAAAGATCCAATCAGGAGAAATACACTCCCCGGATCATATAATAAAAATGGTACTTGGGGTAAAATTGGAAAATGAATAAAATACCCTGCCACTATGGACAAGGCTACTAATATAGAAATACTGGTAATTTTTTTACTTTTCATACAGATTCTCCTTCTTTACTTTTTTATTTTGCTCAGTAATTTAATTAATTAAAAGCAAAAATTATTTTTGTTCCCCTATAATTTTGAAATATTTCTTAAAATAAATTATCCCCGAAAAAATTATATTTTCTCGGGGATAATATTTATTTAAAATAATTTACTTCTTCTCTCTTCCAGACTTTACTGTCGGCTCTGGCTTTTCACCAGATCTGTTCGGCACTCACAATGGTGAATGCCTAGCTCGTGGGCTTATTACCTCCTCTCAGCATTCTCTTTAATATCAATGAGAAGAATAATTTTACCACCGGTCGGGAATTGGTTATCTTTTAGTCTAACCTCACCCTGCCCCGAAAAAGTTTAATCTTCAATATTCTATTTTTGGTGATTATATCACTTTTTCCGATCCTTTACAATAAGCAAGCAAATTAGTATCGAGTATCCAGTATCGAGTATATAGTAAAGAGAGAATAGCAAAGAAAAATATGACTAAAAAAATATAATATATTTGCCGAGCGACAGTACAATTAATACAAAAACTATAGAACATTTTATTACTATTAAGCGCATTGTGTACTTTAATTAATTATTTATTAAATATTTTATGCTTTGTAATTTTTATGCTCGATACTGGATACTCGATACTGATTTTACGCTATACGCTCCACGCTAGATTTATTCAGTAGCTTTGATCTCATTTTGAATTTCTTCTAAACTAAACCCTCTTAAATTAGCGTAATAGTCCAATACCTTATTCACATAATTATCAGGTAATTCCTGGTTGTTGGTTAATCGTTCTTGTACAGCATAAGGTCCTTGGTTATAAGCTATGACAGCAGTTTTTAAATCATTAAAATCTCTATTCAACATAGATAAATAGTAGACTCCAATTTTAATGTTTTTGATGGGATCAAACAATGTTTTTTCTGCACCATCCCATTTAATATCAATATTTTCGGCTAACTCCGGAGCGATAAATCTTCTTACCTGAAATAATCCATAAGCATAAGAATCAGAAACTGCAGTTGGTTCGTAATTGCTTTCTGTTTTTATTATTGCAGCTACTAATAAAGGATTAAAATTATATTTTATGGATTCTTCATAAATAGTTTTAGATATCTCATATATAGATTTACTGTCTAAAGTAGAATTATTTTTAGATATATCATTTACTGCTTTTGCAATATAATATTCTCTCTTAACTTCATTAGAAATCATTCCGGTTAATTCCTGTAATTGCATATAAATTTCTGTAAATTGATCTCTACCAATTTTCACTTGACTATATTTTTTTATTTCATCAGATAAATCTTCTACCCTGGTGACTATCTTCTCATTTATACTGACTATCTTCTCATTCTTCAGATTAATATTTTCAACATATTTTTCTGTTTGTGTGCTCAAGTTATTAATACTAATTTGTAATGTAATAAATAAGATAACCATAAGAGACATAAAAATTAAGACTACTAAGCCAAGATTTTTATTAATTTTTTCTCTAAATGAATCTACCATATCGTTTTTTTCTCCTTTGTTCTTTTCATTAGACATAAATATCCCTCCTTGGGTATTTTTTTAGGGATGGTAACTTTAATTTATTGTATTTTGCTACCTTCAGTTATATCTTTATCTATAGTTAATAAAACTATATCATCTTTACCAACCGCTGCTAAAAGCATGCCTTGAGATTCTATCCCTCTAAGCTTCACAGGTTGTAAGTTAGTTACTATTACGATTTTCTTCCCCAATATTTCTTCGGCAGAGTAATGCTTTTTAACTCCGGCTATAATAGTTCTTGTTTCTGCTCCTAAACTTATTTCCAATTTAAGTAATTTATCTGTTCCGCTCACTTCTTCGGCAGAAATAACCTTTCCTACTCTCAAATCAATTTTTTTAAATTCCTCGTAAGATATGATATTAGATTTGTCTTCTTGTAACTCTTTTTGCTCTTTCTTTTTAGTGTCAATCCTGGGAAATATTATTTTTCCCGGCTTAACCAAAATTCCTGGTATTAATTTCCCCCAAGAAACATCTTCGTCCAATCTTATTTTTTCTAAATCGCTTTCTAATCCTAACTGTTCCCAAATTTCTTTTGCTTTTACCGGCATAAAGGGATAAATTAAAATAGCGGATAGACGTATAGATTCAGCCAGATTATATAGAATAGCAGATAATCTTTCCTTTTGTGAGATATCACGCCCTAATATCCAGGGCTCTGTTTGATCAATATATTTATTAGTTCTTCTTATAAATTGCCAGATAGTTTCCAAAGCGGTGTTAAGTGATAAATTATTCATTTGAGTATAATATTTTTTTGTCGTTTTTAAAGCAAAATTCTCTAACTCCACATCATATTTTTCTTTTTCTATCCCTGATTGGGGAATCTCTTTGTTAAAATACTGGGTAATCATAGCTATAGTTCTACTTACTAAATTCCCCAAATCGTTAGCCAAGTCATAATTTATTCTTTTAATCAACAAATCTTTAGAAAAATTACCGTCTTGCCCAAAAGAAACCTCTCTCATTAAAAAATATCTAAAGGCATCGGCACCATATTCTTCTATCATTTTATAAGGATCTACTACATTTCCTTTAGATTTTGACATTTTTTCTCCCTCTATAGTCCACCAACCATGAGCAAAGACCATTCGGGGAGGTTCAATCCCTGCTGCCATTAACATGGTAAACCAGATAACGGTATGGAATCTCAATATATCTTTTCCAACAAGATGAACATCTGCCGGCCAATATTTCTCAAATTTTTTATTATCTGTATTATATCCTGCTACTGTAATGTAATTTAATAAAGCATCATACCAGACATAAATTACATGATTATTATCAAAAGGGACATCTATGCCCCATTTTAAGCTTTTTTTTGTTCTGGTTATACTTTGGTCTTTAAGGCCACTTTTTACAAAACTTATAATTTCATTTCTTCTTGCTTTCGGTTGAATGCATTGAGGATTTTTTTCAAAATATGATGATATCCGATCTTGATATTTTGACATTTTAAAGAAATAACTTTCTTCCTTTATCTTTTCTATCTTCTTCCCGCAAGTAGGACATGTTTCATTCGTCAACTGAGTCTCAGTCCAAAACGTCTCACAAGGTACGCAATACCAACCCTCATATTCACCTTTGTAAATATCACCATTTTCATATAATTTAGTAAATATTTCTTGAACTACTTTAATATGTCTTGGTTCAGTTGTACGTATAAAATCATCATATTTTATATTTAGCAAGGGCCAGAGATTTTTAAATTTTAATACCACCTTATCTGCCAGCTCCAAAGGTGTTAAATTTACTTTTTCTGCTGAACGAGCAATCTTTTGACCATGTTCATCTGTGCCGGTAGAAAAAAGAACATCATACCCGGATAGTTTTTTATATCTGGCCATAACATCTGAAGCTATTGTAGTGTAAGCATGTCCGATATGTGGTGCATCATTAACATAATAGATAGGAGTAGTTATATAAAATGTTTTTTTAGATTGATTTTTTTTCATTATAATTCACCTTTCATTCTCGTATATCGTATATCGTATATCGTGATAGAATTATAATACACTAACCTCTAAATTCTATGTAATCTTCTGACTTCTGGATTCTGTATCCTGGCTTCTGGCTTCTTAACGATATACGATATACGAAATACAATATACTATTTATTTTTCATTTCCAATAATTTTTTGTATATCAGATTTTTTGGAATATTTAATTTTTCCTGAGCAATTTTTATTATATCTTTATTTGAATAACCCCGGGTTTTTAGTTTTTTTAAATATTTTTCCATTATACATTCATCTTTTAAAAAATCTATTGTGTCGTTTCCTTTTTCCTTAATTCCCCCCTGGACAACCAGAGTAATTTCACCTTTTATCTCTTTTGTATTCATTTCACTTAGAACCAGATTTAGTTTTCCTCTGATTATCTCTTCGTACTTCTTGGTTAACTCGCGAGCTATAACTATTTTTCTATCTCCCAAAATTTCTAACATATCTTTCAGGGCTCTTTTCAATCTGTGAGGGGTTTCATAGAAAATAATGGTTCGCTCTTCATTTTTTATACTTTTAAAATATCTTTTCCTCTCTTTGATTTTGCGAGGTAAAAATCCCTCAAAAACAAATTTATCGGTAGGTAATCCTGATACAATTAAGGCAGTTATCAGTGCTGAAACACCGGGTATAGGAATTATCTTTATATTATTATTTAAAGCTAAATTTATCAATACATATCCTGGATCGGAAATTCCTGGCATACCCGCATCAGAAACCAGAGCTATGTCCTGACCATTTTTTAATATTTCTACCAGATAGGGAGCTTTTTTAAATTTATTATATTCATGGTAGCTTGTAACTTTTGTATTTATCTGGTAATGAATTAATAATATTTTTGTGTGCCTGGTATCTTCAGCGGCAATTAATTTTACCTCTTTTAAAATCTTTAAAGCCCTGATAGTAATATCTTCTAAATTTCCAATAGGTGTTCCACAAATGTATAAAATTCCCCTTGTTTTATTTTTATCCAAAACACTTATTCATCTCCACTTTTTACGTTAATATTGAAATATAGGATTCTCAATTTTTAATTCTTCTTTTCCCCCTTTTACTCCCTCTAATAATACAAGATTTGCATTTTCTCCTGGCCGAGGATGAATGAATTTTACAACCTTTGGTTCAATACCATATTTTTTTAAAGCCATTACTAATTTTATTAGTTTCGCACTTCTATAAATTAAATAAATTCTTCCCTTATTCTTTAGTAAATAATTACTTACGGAAATTATGTCCTCTAAATCACCTTTTATTTCGTGCCGGGCAATGGCTCTACTATTTGATGGATTAATCTTCCCCTGCCCCGGAGAAATATAAGGAGGGTTACTTACTACAACATCGAATTGCTGGTTTTTAAAAATATTTTTTAGGTTTCTGAAATCTTCTTGAATGATAGTGATATCATTTTGTAATTTATTTAATTCAATACTTCTCCTGGCCATATCCGCTAAATCTTTTTGTATCTCAATACCATAAATAGACAATTCCTTTCTTTTGCCAAATAAAAGCAGAGGAATTATTCCGGAACCAGTTCCTAAATCAATAATATTTTCATAATTTTTAAGTCTAATAAAATTAAGCAGTAAAATAGAATCCACCGAAAAACGATATGAATCCCTTGCCTGGATAATTCTTAGTCCTTTATCTCCTAGATCTTCTATTTTTTCATTATCACTTATTATCATTTTTTGCACTTTTATTTTTTATTACAAGTTTTTCGAATTCTTCTTCGGGTATCTTAATTTTTTTCTTAATACCATCATTCTTGCTGTTAGATTCGCTTTCTAATTCAACTATAATATATTTTTTTAACACATTTATTTCTATAACTTTTCCTTTGCCTTTCTCTGTTTCAACATTCTCTCTTAATTTAGGATATTTTTTTAAGCACTCTTTATAGAACTCACATTCGTAAGATAAACAGCACATTAACCTACCGCAAAGGCCTGATACTTTAGATTGATTCAGGGCAATTTTTTGTATTTTAGCCATATTAATATGAATTGGAGCAAATTTTTGAATAAAAGAAACGCAACACACTTCTCTCCCGCAAATTCCCATTCCACCTATTAATTTTGTTCCATCTCTTACTCCAATTTGTCTCAGCTCGATTTTAGTTTTAAAGACTTTAGTTAAGTCTTTAACCAATTCTCGAAAATCTATTCGTTGAGTAGAAACAAAATAGAATATTATCCTACTTCCATCAAATAAACACTTTACGTAAACTAATTTCATGGGCATGTTATATTTTTTAATCTTCTCTTTACAGATATTTAATGCATCAATTTCCTCTCGCTTTATTATTTCGAGTTTCTCAAAATCCTCTTTATTCGCTTTTCTAAGTACATTTTTAAGCGGGGTATCTAATTCATCATTTTTTATATATTTGTAAGGGATCACTACTTCGCCCAAGTCTAAACCAATAGATGTTTTTACTAAACAAATATCCCTTTTCTTTAATCTAATTTTATTATTAATTTTAAAATAATAGATATAATTTGTTTTGGCAAATTTTAAACCAGTTACTTTAGGCAATACTCAACACCTACCATCTTTATATATAATCTTTCCAAAATGAGACGTGTATTTACATTTTTTATCAAATATTCTTCTATCTGTTCCAAATAATCCAAAATATCAATTAGAATTTCCTGAGAATAGATTTGAGATTTTTCATCAAGTATTTCTAATTTATCGCAATTGGCAATATACTTTTGATCTCCTGTATTTTTAATGATTAAAATATCCCGATACCATAATTTTATCATTTCTAAAATCTCTTTTATTCTATCTATCTCAGATACCATCTTTTCAACTTTTGCAAAAATATCGTCACTACATTTTCCGGGAGATATGGCTGATAAGTAGTCTAATACTTCTTCTCTTCTAATAAAATATTCCTTATCTGATAATAACTTTAAAGCGCTTCCGATGCTCCCTTGAGCTAATTTGGAAATAATTTCAGCTTTTTCCTTTTCTAAATTTTTATTTTTGCTTAGTAAAAACTCTTTTATTTTATAGGAGGATATTAATCCAAAATTTACTACCTGGCAGCGTGAGACTATCGTGGGCAAAATTGGATCTATCTTTGAGCAAATCAGAATTATTATTGCATAATAAGGTGGTTCTTCAATGGTTTTTAATAAACAGTTTGACGCCTCAAGGGTCATTTCTTCTGCTTTGTCTATTATATATATCTTTTTTTTATTTTTAAAAGGCTTCAGTACAATCTCTTTTCGCATTTCTCGTATTTGTTCAATCTTTATCGAACTCTTGATTGGTTCAATTATTTTTAAATCCGGGCTATATTGCTTACTAATCTCATTACACGATTGACAATCTTCGCAAGCTTCTGAATTTTTATTAAGTTTCAAACAATTTACCGCCTTGGTAAATTCTATAGCCATAAGCTTTTTCCCAGTACCTTCGCCCCCGACAAAAATATAAGATGAGGAAATCTTATTCTCTTTTAGAGATTTTGTTAGTATTTTTATTGCTCTTTCTTGTCCAACTATATCTTTGAAAGACACAAATGCCCCCTTATTCACGTATATCGTATATCGATAGAAAAATAGAATTCAGAAAGCGTATATAATTAGTTAGTGGTTAATAAATTAAATCAAATCGGCTAACTAAGGCTTAAGAAAAAAGTTTTAAATTTTAAATTTCTTACGATATACGATATACTACATACTATTTACGTTGTCTTTTATTTTTTTATTCACAATTTTGATTATCTCTTTAAATATATCTTCTTTATTCCTGTTAGCATCAATTATTTTAATTCTTCCTGTTTCTTCATGAGACAATTGGTAATAGCCTTGTCTAACTCTTTCTAAAAACAATTTCCCTCCGATAATTTTTTTATTTATAAATTCTTCTTCAAATCGCATTTCACGCGAATTACCGAAAGAAGCTGACCTCCTTAATCCTTCGTATGGATCAATATCTAAGACAAAGGTTAAATCAGGAATAGCCTTTCCCACGACTAAGTTATTTAGATGCTTTATAATTTTTAAATCTATACCTCTTCCGTACCCTTGATAAGCAGTAGTAGAATCATAAAAACGATCAGATATAACAACCTTCCCCTCTTCTAACGCTGGTAATATTATTAGTCTGACATTTTCTGCCCGAGAAGCTAAAAACAATAGCATTTCGGTCTTATAATCCATACCATCATTTTTTTGGTCGAGAAGAATTTTACGTATTTTATCTCCAATCTTTGTTCCTCCCGGCTCTTTAGTATAAATAGAAGTTATTTTTTGTTTAATTAAAAAATCGAAAAGCATCTTTGCTTGGGTAGTTTTCCCACAGCCTTCAAGCCCTTCAAAAGTTATCAATAACCCTTTTTTCATTATATGCTTCTTAATCCTTTTCAAATTATTAATTAAATTAAATAAAAATACTTTTTTGCCTGTCGTATCATCTCTTAACTCTTCTTATTTTCATTATTGTACATAAGCTCTCGGCAAATATCGGTTAGAGTTACTATTCCCACTAATTTCCCATCTCGCAAGACAGGAAGCCTTTGTATTTTATTTCTAATTAGTAAATCCGCTGCTAAAACTTCGTTGTCATCTTCATCGATAGTAACAATATTACTTCTCATAAATTCTCCAATTGGATGTTGAGAATATTCTTTTAAACTTTTAGATAATTGTATAAATTCAGAAAGAATAGAATCACTATTTATAATTCCTAAATAATTCGGTAGAGTAGCTCTGATTATGTCGTGTAGAGATATAAATCCAACAACCTCTTGATTATTGTTAACCACTGGAAGCCCGGTAATTTTATGTCTGGACAATATTCCTATTAAATCTGCCAGTTTACATGAGGCTAAAGCACCGGTTACATCCCGAATCATAATATCCTTTATTTTCAATCTTGAGTATCTCCTCTCTATATTTATCTTTATAGTCTCTTAACGTTCACATATTGAAGGCATCTCTCTACTTCTTCCCTTGAACTAAATTCCTCTTCTTCTCTTAGAGCGCTGGCTAAAGCACAGGCCATAGAAAATTTTATTGCTTCCTCAAGATTTTTCCCTTCTTCGGTTAGGGCAATTGCAAATCCCGCAATTAAAGCATCGCCCGCTCCGATTAAATTTACGATTTCATGATAGTTAGTCTCTGCAAACCATATTTTATCTTGGGTCGCAATTATATCTTTTTCTTGTTCCAGAGAAATTACACCAATTTCTGCTCCTCTCCGTACAACTTCTTTTGCTGCTTTAATCGCATCTTTTTCCTTATTAATTTTAATTCCAAAGACTCGATTGCTTTCTCGAAGGTCAGGCTTTGCTAAAAAAGGCTTTTTCTCTAAACCTTTTATAAATTGTTCTCCGGAAGTATTTAAAATAGTTTTTACCCCTCTTTCCTTAGCAATAGAAATTAAATCACCATATATATTTACAGGAACGCCTAGAGGTAAACTTCCTGAGAGTGTAACTACACTGCACTGGGACATAACCCGATAAAAGATTGATTTTAGCATCTCTAAGTCATATTCTGTAATTTTAGGTCCTGCTTCACTTAATAAGGTATGCTGCCCCATTTTTTTATCTGAAATAATCGTATTACTTCTAGTCTTCTCTTCGATGTGCCAAAAATTAGTAGTTATACCCATTTCTCTTAGTTCTTCTTCTATCATTCTCCCTCTGCCGCCTCCTAAAAATCCGATAGCGATGGTTTCTCTGCCACATCCCCTAACAGCTTTAGATACATTTATCCCTTTACCACCAGAAGTGGTATGAGCATTTAAAACTTTATTGTAATGATTTATTTTTAAATTATTAACCTCTAAAATTACATCTATTGCAGGGTTTAAGGTAACAGTACCTATCATATTTTATCCCTTCCTTTCTATTATACTCATTTTTTTCGACATTTTTAAAATTATAACTTACTTAAATATATTTATCAATCTTTACATACAGTATCGAGTATCAATAATCAAGTATATAGTATCTAGTATCCAGTATCTAGTGAAGAAAACAGTAATGTATAATATGTAAAGATAGACCTTGTGTCTGCCCCTATATTCCTCGTGTGTCATTGCGAGGGAGTGAAACGACCGAAGCAATCTCAATGAGATTGCCACGCTCCCTATGGTCGCTCGCAATGACATTTCTGTTTTTCATTCTGACTTCTGAATTCTGTCTTCTGACTTCTATTCTTTTCACGATATACGATATACGATATACTATGCTACAAATGTTTTGAACAATTTAATTATTATAATTCCGCAAATAAAGCCGCCAATGTGAGCGAACCAGGCTACCCCACCCTCTCCTGTTCTAACCGCTAAAGAAGATATGCCATATAAAAATTGGTATATTATCCAAAAACCTAATACTACTACCGCGGGAATTTTAATTAATCTTATAAAAAAAACAAAAATAATCACCGTAGTAACTTTAGCTCGAGGATAAAGCAACGAATACGCACCCAATACGCCAGCTATTGCTCCACTTGCTCCAACCATTGGTACTTTAGAATCAGGATTAAAAACTATTTGTGTGCAAGCAGCAGCTATTCCACAAACAAGATAAAAGATTACAAATTTTTTTCTACCTAAATAATCCTCTACATTATTTCCAAATATCCATAAAAACAACATATTTCCTAATAAGTGAATAATACTGCCATGCATAAACATAGAGGAAAATATAGTTAAATAAATAGGTGATGGACCGGAAGGAAAAAGATCGATATGATGAATAATTTCAAAAGGAAGCAATCCCATTGAATGGATAAATTCGCTGAACCTTTCACCTAAGGATACTTGATATAAAAATACCATTGAATTCAGTGCAATTAAAATCACTGTTATTAAGGGAAATTTTTTTGTTGGTACATCATCCCAAATAGGAAACATAAAAATATCACACCTTAATTAGTCGTTACTATTTAGTATATCGTATATAGTATATCGTATTTCGTAAAGAAACAGAAGTCATAAGCAAAATTATTATATAGCATATCATATCGCGTTGGGAAAACAAAAATCAGGAACCAAATTAGTATTTAGTATATCGTATATCGTATCGAGTATCGGGCAAGGAAAAGAAATTAGAAGTCCAATTTGTATCTCGTATCTCGTGAATCGTATCTCGTATAAAATACAGTAACCAGTAATAAGTAATGAGTGATAAGATTAAATTTCCTAAATAATAAAAACAAATACTTATTACAAGTTATACATACAAAATTAAACGGCTAACTAACTTAATTAACTGGAGAAGTGGAGAAGTGGTTCATTGGTGAATTTTAAATTACTGTTTTTCATTTTTTGCTTTTAGTTTTAAACTTTTTATAAGATATAATATTTATTTTGCTTTAAATTCATCAGGAGATTGATCAATTAAATTAAAATTATATAGTATTTTTTTAACAATCCTTTCTGAAGCTTTTCCATCTCCATAAGGATTGATATTTTTTGACATTTTTATATATTTATCTTTATTGTTTAATATTGTTTTAATTTCGCTATAAACCCTTTCTTTATTAGTTCCAATCAGTTTTACTACACCTGCTTCAACTGCTTCCGGTCTTTCTGTTTCATCCCGTAAGACCAATACTGGCTTTCCCAAGGAAGGACTTTCTTCTTGTATTCCGCCGGAGTCAGTAAGAATAATATATGATTTGGACATCAAGTTAACCATATCATCATAATCTAAAGTATCGAGAAGCAAAATATTTTTTTTATTTTGCAAAATTTCCTTAACATTCCTTCTTATTTCAGGGTTTTTATGCAAAGGGAAAATTACGTATGTATCAGAATGTTCATCGATTATTTTATTTATTGCTTGGCAAGTTTCCCTTAATGGTTCTCCCCAATTCTCTCTTCTATGCATGGTTACTAAAATAATTTTTTTCTCTAATATTTTTTTATTTTTTAATAAAGGTTCTCTAAATTTATAGTTCTCTTTAATCATTAATAACAGAGAATCTATTACGGTATTTCCACAGATAAAAATATCTTCCCTTCTTACTCCTTCAGAAAGCAAATTCTCACACGATTTTCTGGTGGGAGTAAAGTGGAGATCAGTTAGCACGCTGGTTAGATGACGATTTACCTCCTCGGGAAAAGGATAATATTTATTGTTAGTTCTAAGCCCAGCTTCTACATGACCTATTCTTATTTTCTGATAAAAAGCAGCTAAAGCTCCAGCAAAGGTAGTAGTAGTATCACCCTGCACTAATACTATAGACGGCTTTTCTTTTTTTAATATTTTTTCAATACCTAAAAGACTATTATTAGTGATACTTGATAAAGATTGACCTTTTTCCATGATATTTAAATCATAATCAGGGTTAATTTGAAAAATCTTTAACATCTGATCTAACATTTCCCGATGTTGACCAGAAACTATGATTTTATAATCTATAAGATGGGGGTATTTTTTTATTTGTGAAATTATGGGAAATATCTTTATGGTTTCGGGACGAGTTCCGAAAATCATAGCAATTTTTATTTTATTCATAATGGATCTCAACTACTCCTGCTTCTTTTAGCATCTTTCGTGCTAATTCATCAGGGTATTTTTCTTTATAAACAATCTTCTTTATTCCTGAATTTATAATCATCTTAGCACAGGTAACACAAGGTTGAGTTGTACAATATAATACGCTGCCTTTTATACTTAAGCCATGTAATGCAGCCTGTACAATAGCATTTTGTTCAGCATGTAATCCCCTACATAATTCTTGCCTTTCTCCGGAAGCAACTTTTTTTATTTCTCTTAAACATCCTATTTCTAAACAATGAGGCAGCCCCCTGGGTGCGCCATTATACCCGGTTGTAAGTATTCGCTTATCTTGTACGATTACCGCTCCAACTTTTCTTCTTAAACAAGTAGAACGCTTGGAAACTAATTCAGTTATTTCCATAAAATATTCATCCCAGGTTGGACGGCTCATAAATTAAAATCTCCTTTAATAAATTTAGTATATGGTATATGGTATATGGTATATCGTAAGGAAAATAGAAGCCATAATTCAGAATATTAGACAGCAAATAGAGTTTAAGTTTCTTACGAAATACGCAATACGATATACGATATACTAATTTACGAATTTATTTTGTCCCGAATAACCTATCCCCAGCGTCACCTAATCCCGGTACTATATATCCATGTGAATTTAATCTTTCATCAATAGCCGCTGTATATATCTTCACATCTGGGTGGTATTTTTGTAACATATTTATACCTTCCGGTGCAGCAATTAAGCACATAAACTTTATATCTGCCGTACCACATTTCTTGATATAGTCTATACAGGCAACAGCCGTACCTCCGGTTGCTAACATGGGGTCAACTATGATAACTTTTCTATCTTTAATGTCAGATGGCAATTTAGCATAATATTCTACAGGTTTTAAAGTTTCAGGATCACGATACATACCAATATGTCCTACTTTTGCAGGAGGAATAAGTTTTAATATTCCATCAACCATGCCCAAACCTGCTCTTAAAATTGTCACAATGGCAATGTTTTTTCCCGAGATTACTTTACTTTTAGTCTTGCCAAGAGGGGTTTCAATTTCAATTTCCTCTAATTCTATTTCTCTGGTTGCCTCATAAGCTATTAAATTAGATAACTCATCTACTAACTCTCTAAATTCTTTCATCTGAGTATTTTTATCTCTGATTAAAGTTATTTTGTGTTGTATTAAAGGGTGGTCTAAAATGATTACTTCTGACAATGACTTTTCCTCCTTATTTTTTCGTATGTCGTATATCGTAATAGACTTATAATACACTAACCTCTAAATTCTATGTAATCTTCTGATTCTGGATTCTGTATCCTGGCTTCTGGATTCTTAACGATATACGATATACGATATACGAGATACTAATTTATTTATAAATTTTATCTTCTTCTTGTTTTATTTTATTCAAACGGTTAACATGCCTTTTTTTCTGGCTGAATTTAGTATCTAACCAAACTTTTACAATTTCTCTAGCTAATCCCGAGCCAATAACTCTACCTCCCAGGGCTAAAATATTCGCATCGTTATGTCCTCTGGAATATCGAGCAGTCAATTCATTATAACAGAGTGCTGCCCTAATGCCTTTAACTTTATTAGCCACGATAGACATGCCAATTCCGGTGCCACAAATTAAGATTCCTCTGTCACATTTTCCGCTTTTTACTTCTATGGCGACTTTAAAGCCAATATCTGGATAGTCTACAGATTTCTCATTTTCGCAACCGAAATCTATATATTCTACATTCAGCTCCTTTAAATATTCTTTTAAATTTTCTTTTAACTGATAACCTCCGTGATCACTACCCAAAGCTACCTTCATCTTATATCTCACCACCGTTATTTATTATTTTCTTCAAGAATTTTATTTAATATCTTTTCTAAGTTTTCTTTCAACTGTCTTGCTACAATTCGATAAAATTCTATAGGTCTACCAAGAGGGTCAACTACTTCATAGTTTTCATCAGTTTTTTGTATACTTTTAAATTCACCAATCTGAGCAAATTCTTTAAGCAAATAAATTTTATCTTGAGCAAAAGTAAATTTTGTTTTAATATAATCTTTATGTGTATTGGACATAACCAAAATTAAATCTGCCTTTTTAATTAAATCTTCTTGTACTTGGGTAGCTGTGTGTCGCGAAATATCAATGCCTTGCTCAGTCATAACCTTAATAGCTTCGGGAGTGGGGCTCATACCCGGCAGAGCAGAAATTCCAGCCGATATAATATTAAATCTTCTATTATCTTCTTTTCTCTCCCTTAACATTTTTTTAAATATGTCTTCTGCCATAGCACTTCGGCAGGTATTACCGGTACAGACAAATAAGATAGTTTTAGTCATTCTATTAAAACTCCATATATTCATATCTCGTATATAGTATATCGTATATCGTATTTCGTTCAGATTTATTTGTATAAACTTCTATGTTTATTCATTATAATAGCCTGGAGAAATCAAAAGTATAGGTAATTAAAACTCAAAACTCTTTATTTTGCATTGCTATTTTGTTCAGATCTATTTGGACAGGTTTTTACTTTCATTAATATGGGCACGATTCACCGTGCATCTACACTTGAACCCTAATTTTCTTCCCACGATACAAATTTATTTTGGCTCTGTTTTTCTTATTCTTTACGATATACGATATACTAGATACTATTGTTATTTTCTGTCTGCTATTACTACTCTCTCTATCCCTAAATAATCTTTAATAATTTCTATATTTTGATAAAAATTATTCTCTCCAATAATTAACTCTTTGACTATTTTCGACTGATTCAAACCCACTTCTAATGCTATAAAACCATTCTTTTTTAAATATTGAGGACTTTTCCTTATTATTTTACGATAATAATCTAAACCGTCGATTCCTCCAGATAAAGCAATTTTAGGTTCATTGTCTTTTATTTCGGGCGGTAATAATTTAAAATCGTAAGAATCTATATAGGGGGGATTTGAAATAATTCCATCTAAGCTGTTTTTTTTAATTCTGCCTATAAATGGTTCAAATAAGTCTCCCTGTAGAAAAATAATTTTATCTTTGCACGCATGTTTTTGAGCATTTTTCAACGCTGTTTGCAAAGATATTTTAGAAATATCGGTGGCGTAAATGATAATATTTTCTATAAATTTAGCTATGCTTACAGCAATTATACCTGTACCGGTTCCTAAATCTGCAACCTCTAATTTATTAGAATATTTATAGCTTTTTAATTTTTTAATAACTTCTTCTACTAAAATTTCCGTCTCGGGTCGAGGGATTAAAACTCCTTTTTCTACTAAAAAATCCATCCCCATAAATTCTTGATGTTTAGTTATATATTGGAGAGGAATTTTCTCTATTCTTTTTTGAATCTTTTTCTCTAATTGTGTTTTTTCTATATCTTTTAATACTCTATCAGAATTTAAATATATTTCGCTCCTACTCATCTCCAAAGAATAACTTAATAGAATTTCCGCTTCTCTTTCTGAATTTATTATTCCCTTATTTTTAAATATTTTATGAATATTTTTTAAGGCCTGCCCTACGGTCTGAAATCTATATTTATTTTCCAACATTGTTTTAAATTTTACTACCCGTTTTTAATTTCTCTGAAAGATTAGCCACTAAATCATTTAAATTTCCTTCTAATACTTCTTCCAAATTATGTAAATTTAAACCAATACGATGATCGGTTATTCTATTTTGAGGGAAATTATAAGTTCTAATTCTTTCACTTCTATCTCCTGTGCCCACCTGGCTTTTTCTCTTTAAAGCAAGCTCATCATGTTTTTCTCTTTCTATTTTATCTAAAAGCCTGGCTCTTAATACCATTAATGCCTTCGCTTTATTCTTAAATTGAGATTTCTCATCCTGACAGGTAACTACCATTCCGGTGGGAATATGGGTAATTCTTATCGCTGAATCCGTAGTATTAACACTTTGCCCTCCATGTCCTGTGGAATGGAAGGTATCAATTCTTAAATCATTGGGATTAATATTAACTTCAACCTCTTCTGCCTCGGGAAGTATAGCTACCGTAACAGTTGAAGTATGTATCCTTCCACTTGACTCGGTTACAGGAACACGTTGGACCCGATGTACTCCACTCTCGCATTTTAACTTTCCATATACTTCTTTTCCCGCAACATTGAATATTATCTCTTTAAATCCTCCGCTACCGGTAGGACTGGAACTCATTACTTCAGTTTTCCATCCATTATTTTCGGCAAATCGAGAATACATTCTAAAAAGATCACTGGCAAAAAGCGCAGCTTCATCTCCACCGGCACCTGCCCTTATTTCTACTATTACATCTTTTTTATCATAAGGATCTTTTGGGAACATTATTTTTTTTAATTCTATATCCAAATTAGATTTCTTCTCTTTTAATTTTCTTAACTCTTCATCTATTAATTTTTTAAATTCCTCATCTTTTTCTTCTAAAAAATATTTTGAGTTTTCTTCAATCTCTTTTATTATATTCTTGTATTGTTTGTATTTTAAAACTACTTTAGAAATATCAGAATGCAACTTTGCGCATTTCTGAAATTCAACTTGATTAGCAATAATTTTTGGGTCAGAAAGTTTTTTATTCAATTCTCCATATTTTTTTTCTAATTCTTCTAATTTTTTAAACATTATTTACCACTTCTGATTTCATATTTTTATTTTCTTCGGGCAAAACACCTTTTAATGCTTTTATAGCCACCTCAATCTGAGCATTATCAGGTTCGAGAGTAGTAAGCTTTTGAAACCATAATCCGGGCATCACCGCCCATTTTATAAAAGTTTTATTCATGTTTTTTGCTGATAATTTCAAGATTTCATAAGATAGACCGGCTATTATGGGAATTATGGAAACCCTATAGGCTATCCTTAAAAGCAAAGTTTGCTTCCCCAACAAAGAAAATACTAAAATACTCATGACTAAAACAATAAAAATAAAACTTGTTCCACATCGAGGGTGTAGAGTACTGTATTTTTTCACATTATCAACGTTGAGTTCTTCGCCTGCTTCATAAGTATATATTACCTTGTGTTCTGCTCCATGGTATTCAAATACTCTTCTTATATCTTTTATTTTTGAGATAAAAAATAAGTAAGTTATAAATATACTAATTCTTAATAATCCTTCAAACAAATTATAAATAATTATATTAGATAGGTACCTATCTAAATATCTAGCTATTGCGGTAGGAAGAGCTATAAAAAACACTATAAACAATGCGAAAGCAATTACAATTGTAAAAAACATTTCTACGCTATTTATTTTCTCTTCTTCACCAGTTGCCTGTTCTGCAGAATAAGTTAATGCCTTCAAGCCAAGTATTAAAGACTCGATTAAATTAATTACTCCTCTAAAAATGGGCCATTTAAGAAATTTCATCTTATCGGACAATGTCCTTAATTTACCTATTTTTAAAATTATTTCTTTATCCGGTTTACGAACAGCAATGGCATATTTTAAAGGAGATCTCATCATCACTCCTTCAATTACCGCTTGACCTCCATAATTACAGTCAGCATTTTTCATTATTATCCATTTACTCCTTCTTCTTTATTTTTATACCAGGGTTTACCACAGGATAATCCCCCTTCTGGGCAAGGTCCTAAAATACAAGGCGGACCAGCATTTTCAAATATAGTAGGCGCAATACCCTTAACTTCTTTTAACATATTCATAACAACTTCTCTGATCTCCCATTGGGCTCGATTGCAGCATCTTAATTTAAAGATATGTAGTAATTCTCGAGCATTTGCTGTTATTATTATTTTAGTTGTAATCGCCTGAGGCAAGATATATCTGGCATCTTCTGCCTCAATATTATAATCTAATAATAGTTGATAAATTCCATCTAATTTTTTTATAGCATCTATATATATTTTAGCTAACTTTTTATTCTTTTCAATAGGTTTTGGAATAATGAAAGTAAAGCCTTCCTTATTTATTTTAACATATCTTTGGCTTTGTTGGGAAAAAGAGGCAAGCCGATGTCTCACTAATTGATGGGAAGTAACTCTGGATATTTCTTCTACGGCGAAAGTAAAAGTCGCATGCTCCAAAACAGAATAATGTCCTAATTTCATTATTTTTTTAATTAATTTTATTATCGATTCATTGGTAAGTTTTTCTTCTAAATCTTCGATACTTAACGCAGAATAGCATAATCTTGCTGACTGAGCTACTATTTTTTCAGGGTCCTTAGTGTAGTTTATCAACCTAACTTTCATAGAATTAACCTCCCTCAACTCGTATCTCGTATATCGTATATAGTATATCGTATATCGTATTGCGCATTAGTTACCCAGTTACCCTGTTTGCCAGTTTACCAGTTAATAAAAATATTATAGCTATGTAGTCAATTAACCAAATAGCCATTTGTTGGTAGACACAAGGTCTGCCCCTACTTGCAACTTTTTCTTTTTCTTTCTTTGCTATATACTTATTTCTTAACGCGATACTCGATACGAGATACAAATTAGTCTTTTGTCTTCTGAATTTTTTATGATTCTTTACGATATACGATATACTATATACGAGATACGAAATTATTCCTTTGTTACCACGTGGCATTTCCGACATCTCGCTTCATAGCTTTCTTGTGCTCCAATTAATATAGTCGGATCACTATACTTTGCTGGCTGACCGTTTACTAATCTTTGAGTTCTGGAAGCTGTATTACCACAAACCATGCAGATAGCTTGCAACTTATCTATGTATTCTGCTACTGCAAGTAATTTAGGAATGGGGCCAAATGGTTCCCCCCTAAAATCCTGATCTAAACCAGCAATAATTACCCTTTTCCCTTGGTCAGCAAGTTTTTGACAAACGAGTACAATATCATCATCATAAAATTGAGCTTCATCAATAGCGATTGCCTCAGTATCTGGTTCTATTCTTTCCGAAATTTCTTTTGATTTAGTAATATTTATAGCTTCAACCTTAGTACCGTTATGTGAGTAAATATACTGAACAGCATATCTATTATCAATAGTTGGTTTAAATATCTGAATCTTTTTTTTAGCAATTTGAACTCTACGAACTCTTCTTATTAATTCTTCACTCTTCCCGCTAAACATGCTCCCACATATAACTTCAATCCAACCCTCATTTCTGCTCTTAGGCATTTCTTCCCTCCTCTACACCATAAAATTAGTGGATAGTGAATAGTCGTTAGTTTAAAATGCAAAACTATTTTCATATACAATTAAATTAACATAAAAAGACAGAGCTTTTCGAAAGCTCTGTCTTTTTTTTATTTAAATTGATTCATCATTTTATTACAAATATTTTTAAATAATATCTTTTTCTCGTTCATATTTTTTATTCTTGTAATCATTCATCAAAAACTTTTTCTATTTATTTTCTAATGGAATATTTACTTTGAAATCATTTAAATATTTTTGTGATAGTATCTCAATTAATTATCACTATCTTCATCGTTGGTTAAATTGTATTTCTTATTAAATCTCTCAACTCTTCCTGCAGTATCAATTATCTTTTGTTTACCGGTAAAAAGAGGGTGACAGGCAGAACATATTTCTACTTTCATATTCTTTTTAGTAGAACCGGTTTCAAAACTGTTACCACAAGCACAACTTATTGTTGCTTTTTCATATTTTGGATGTATATCTTTTTTCATTTTCCTCTTCCTCTAACTTCCTTTTGTTAATATTATTAGATTAAAAATATATAAATTATAACATATTCTTATTTTTAGGTCAAAAATAAATCAGTATCGAGTATATAGTATCGCGTATCGCGTAAAGAAAAAATGAAAACTGTAGATAAAACTTTTTTTTCTATGTATTTTTTTAAATATCCTGTTCTTTAATAGAATCTAAAAACTCTTGATTATTCTTTGTCTTTTTTAATTTATTAACCACTAATTTTACCGCACCCAGAGATGGTTGTGAAGCTAATGCCCTTCTTAGCAACCATATTTTTTGTAAATTCTCTTTAGTTAGTAATAATTCTTCTTTTCGAGTGCCTGATTTCCTAATATCAATTGCCGGAAATATTCGATTTTCAGAAAGTTCTCTGTCTAACCTTAATTCCATATTACCAGTGCCTTTAAATTCCTCAAATATTACATCATCCATTCTACTTCCTGTTTCCACTAAAGCGGTGGCAAGTATAGTCAAGCTACCTCCCTCTTCAATATTCCTCGCTGCCCCAAAGAATCTTTTTGGCAAATAAAGAGCACTTGAATCTAAACCACCGGATAGAGTTTTGCCACTTGTTGGAATATTTTGATTGTAGGCACGCGCTAATCTCGTAATACTATCTAACAATATGACTACGTCTTTCTTTTGTTCTACCAATCTTTTAGCTCTTTCCAGGACAATTTCCGCTACTTTTATATGATTGGTGACGGGTTGATCAAAGGTAGAGCTTATCACTTCAGCTTTTACCGATCTTTGCATGCCCGTCACTTCTTCTGGTCTTTCATCAACTAATAAAATCATAAGTTTTACCTCTGGATGATTAATAGTAATTCCGTTGGCAATCTTTTCCAATAAAATTGTCTTACCTGCTTTTGGAGGGGAAACTATAAGACCTCGCTGACCTTTCCCGATTGGTGAAAATATATCAATAATTCGTGTTGATATTTCACTTGATTTATTTTCTAATTTAATCATCTTTTCGGGAAAAAGAGGAGTAAGGTTTTCAAAATCTATTCTTTCTTTAGATAACTCTGCATCTTCATGATTAACGGCTTCAATTTTTAGCAAAGCATAATATCTTTCTCCTTCTTTCGGCGGTCTAACTTGGCCTGATACAAGATCCCCGATGCTAAGATTGAATCTTCTTATTTGAGAAGGCGAAATATAAATATCGTTTTCGCTGGGCAAGTACCCTCCTGTTCTCAAAAAACCAAATCCCTCATCCATAATCTCCAAAATCCCTTCAGAAAACATGTAACCCTTTTTCTCTGTTTCCGCTTGTAAAATTTTAAAGATTAGATCCATCTTTTTTATTCTGGAAAAATTATTAATATTATATTCTTTTGCAATTTTAAGTAAATCGTTAATCTTTTTTTCTTTTAATTCTGTTAAAAGCAAACTGCAAGACCTCCCTTTACATATATGATTAGATTTTATTAGTATTTTTTTTGTGGGGGCATAATAAGCTGTGCCCTTCCTGTTTTTTTTACTGTCGTTTGTTTACCCTGTTAAGTGAGTATCTAAACGGGGATTAAAAAAAAGGAAATTCCTATGTATACAGCATTTCTTTATCCTCTGGGACCACTAAATATTTCTCCGACATACCTTTTAACAAAAAAAAATAAGCTTGGAGTATTAAAAATATTTAGAAATTCATAAAAAAGAGGGCTATTGAAGAGTTATCCTTCTATATATTATATCCAAAAACATTTTATCACTAATATTATATTATTACAAATTTTTTTATTATTTGAAAATATCACCTCTGCCTCTCCAAACAGTTTCGAATTAATTTCAAATCACTGAGCTTATCTAAATCAATCATTATTTCAGGATATGATACCATAACTGCAACAGAATTATAACCAAGCATGTCGGTTACTCTTTTTTCTGCTTCCTCTATAGTTAGTGTTTTAAATAAAAATTTTAATATAAATTTAAGGCCTAATATTTTAGCATTTTTCCAGTTATCTTTTCTATTATTAAATATTTCTTGAATTAATTCTTTATTTTGAAAAAATACTTCCGGTTTAAAAAATACAATATTTCCTCCGCAAAATACCCCTTCTTTCATTTTTACATAAGTTCTCTCCGTTTCAGGATACTTTTTTATAATGTTTTCTTTGGTAATTATGGGATAACCGATACAAGCTTTTCTTTTAGTACATATGCTTAAAAATTCATCAATTGCTTCAGGGGCAATCAGGGGAATATCAGAGGTTAAAAGCAATAAATTGTCAGTAGAATTAAAATAATTTAACCCAATTTCCATATTTTCAAGTATAGAATCACCGGGACATAATATTTCTTCAACTTTTTTACCTACATAAGGATGAAGTTCATTTTTTGGACCTACCACTAAAATTTTATCAATATTTTCTGAATTATTTAACGCATCAACAATATAGTCAATCATGGGTCTACTGTCTATCATAATGAGAGCTTTGTTGTCTACATTCTCAGCAATTTCTAAAGGGCCTTTTTTCTTCGTCCCTGCTAATATTAAAGCATTATACATCTTTATCACCTGTCTTTAAAAATATTTTATCGATTATTTTGATTTACCAATTAAATTAGTCGATAGTGAATAGTCGTTAGTATTTAGCTACCTGGTTAGTTGGTTAGCTAGTTAACTGGTTTTATATTAATTCATTAACTAACTAACCACGTAATCAAATAACTATTCCTCTTTGCCCGATACTCGATACGACCTTATCCGGGTAGCCTTTTCTTTTCTTCACTATATACTATATACTAAATACTATTCACTATTCACTAACGACTATTTTTTATCGCTGCTTTTATAAATTCCCTGAATAACGGATGAGCCCGGTTAGGTCTTGATTTAAATTCGGGGTGAAATTGTACTCCTATAAACCAGGGGTGATCAGGAATCTCAATAATCTCTACTAAATTTAAATCCCGATTTAAGCCGCTAAATCTTATACCATGTTTATAGAAATCATCTTTATATGAATTATTAAATTCGTATCTATGCCGATGTCTTTCATAAATTATCTCCTGATTAAATATTTTAAAAGCGAGGGAATCTTTTTCTAATTTACAAGAGTATGTACCTAAGCGCATAGTGCCACCTTTGTTTTCTATATCCTTTTGTTCTGGCGAAAGACTTATTACAGGAAAAGGCGTTTTGTGATCAAATTCTGTGCTATTAGCTCCTTCTAGTTTAATTATATTACGAGCAAGCTCTATAACGGCACATTGCATTCCTAAACATATTCCAAAAAAAGGTATTTTATTTTCACGTGCATATTGTACTGTTTCAATTTTTCCTTCTATCCCTCTTTTTCCAAAACCACCCGGTATCAGGATTCCATTAATATCTTTAAAAAGATCTTTTGGGGAATGTTTTTTTACTTCATCCGAATCGATTCTTTTTATTTTTACTCTACAATCATTATCGATTCCACCATGAAGAAGCGCTTCGGTAACACTTATATAAGCATCTTTTAAACTAATATATTTTCCCACCATGGCAATATTAACTTCTCTTTTTGGATGATATATTTTATCGACCATATTTTTCCAATTTTGCAAATCAGGACCCTGGCATTTTAAATTTAACAACTTTATGATTAAATCTCCCAACTTTTGTTCTTCAAATACTATGGGTACTTCATAAATAGATTTAACGTTTATTGCTTCAACTATCGCCTCATTCTTAATATCGCAAAATAAGGATATTTTATTTTTTACCTCTTCGGAAAGTTTTGCCTGGCAACGGCAGATAACTATATCTGGCTGAATGCCAATTTCTCTAAGCTCTTTTACGCTGTGTTGTGTAGGTTTTGACTTTAACTCTTTGGCAGCTTTAAGATAAGGAACAAGAGTAACATGTACATACAGAACATTTTCTTTGCCTATATCATTTCTAAATTGCCTTATAGCTTCCAAGAAAGGAAGACTTTCAATATCACCTACTGTTCCTCCGATCTCTACGATTACTACATCCACTTTCTCTTTTTTATTTTGAGCAATATTTTTAATAGTAGATTTAATCTCATCAGTTATATGAGGTATCACCTGAACAGTAGCTCCTAAAAAATCTCCTCTTCTTTCTTTAGAAATTACAGAACTATAGATTTTCCCGGTAGTCATATTATTATAACTTGTTAAATTTGTATCAATAAATCTCTCATAGTGTCCTAAATCTAAATCTGTCTCCGCTCCATCTTCGGTGACAAATACTTCACCATGCTGATAAGGATTCATAGTTCCTGCATCAACATTTAGGTAAGGATCTATCTTCTGTATGGAAATATTTAAACCCCTGCTTTTCAATATCCTTCCGATAGAAGAAGCAGAAATACCTTTACCCAAAGATGAAACTACTCCTCCTGTAATAAAAATATATTTTGTCATAAATCTCCTTTGCAAATTATTTAAAAAATTGAGAAGTCAGAAGAATATAAAATAAAATGTAGTCTTATAATTTAAGATAATTCTGAATACTGGATTCTGTCTCCTATCTTCTGCTTTCTTCACGAGATACTAAATACGAAATTGTTATGATTTCTGAATTATAACTTTTCTTTACGATATACGATATACTACAGACTATTCATATTGTAAAACATAAATTTGAGTATTTTGGGGCAATGTATCCACTGTTATTTCAAACTCACTCGATTCTAATCTTTGTACATTATTTTTATTTGACAGAAATACTTCCACTGGGTCTATAGAGAATTTAATAGCTTCGGTCTTATAATGCATGGGAAGTGCTATCTTAGGTTTAATGTCTTCAATTATCTGAGTAGCTTGACTGCTATTTATAGTATAGAATCCACCCACAGGAATAAAAAGAATATCTACTTTACCTATCTCGGCTAATTTATCAGAATTTAAAATATGTCCTAAATCTCCTAAGTGACACAAGTTTAATCCATCAGCCTTTATAACAAATATAGTATTAGGCCCTCTCTGTCCCCCATAAACGCTATCATGATAAGATGATATTCCTCTAAATTCCATTTTATGTGATTCTCTGCTTACCAGACCTTTAAAAACTACCGGCCTTCCTTTTACTCCTCTCACATAATTATGGTCAAAGTGTTCGTGACTAACAGTAACAATATTTGCTTTAATCCGAAGGAGTTTATAGCCAAGAGTTTCATCAAAAGGATCAGTGATAATTTTAATTCCTCTTTCAGATTCAATTAAAAACGAAGAATGTCCTAACCATTTTATTTTCATGATTTTGCTCCTTCTCTATCTCGTATTTCGTATATCGTATATCGTATATCGTATTTAGTATATCGTATTTAGTATATCGTGAAGAAAATAGAAGCCAAATTACTATACGCGATACTATAACGATATACGACATACGACATACGAAATACTAAAACATTTCTTCAATTATTTTATTTAATCTTTCTTTTGCTAATTCCGGTTTAAAGTTTAATATAATGCTTCCCATTTCGGTTTTTTGTATTATATTAAATGGCTCCAAAGAAAATATTTTAGTAATTTCTTCTACTTCATATTCTTGTACTCTTTTAAAACCAATGTATGTGTCAGTTCTTTGATTAATGATTTTGGTTAGCGACTCTACATTAAGATAAAGTTTTTTGCCGCTGTTCTCGTGTAATAAATTAATAATGATATTAACCAGTTTTATTTTGTTATAAAGTATCTTTCTTTTTTCAAATAATTGAAAAATGTTATTCTCAGTAGAATTATCTACTAAAAAAATTGATTCCAAATTACTTAAAGAAAAAGGTAATTTATCATGTTCTTCTATAAGATTGCATAACCACCTCAGTTCAAACAATATAACTTTGTTCTTATCTGTTTTTCGGCTTAGTTTATCATAATCGAAATCCGGAGAAAAAATTACCGAATAATCTGATTTTGTTTCCTCTTTTACCTTGCTCAACTCGTTCCAATGTTCATACTTTTGTATTTTTTCGTTTTTTTTATCTGATAACTTTGCATCAACAATTAAATTGTATGTTTTATAATCTAATAATGCTTTTGCTAAAACAAAAGATACCTGTCCTTCTAATACAATAGAAGTTTCAAAACCCAAAAATTCAAACACTTTTTGAAGTAATTTTTTAAGATTTTCGTTATCTTCGGAACTTATCATTCTTAATTGCAATTTTTTAATTTCGCTCAACCAATCAAAGAGACCCCACATTTCTTCTTTCTCTTCGATAAATCGGAAGTCTTTCCTCAAAATATTATCAATATATTTAGAAAATAAATTCTCTTCGTTTACTTCTACCTCTAATACCCTTTCGCAAATCTCTTTATAAGTTAAAGGTTGGCCTGCTTCTTGCAATATTTTAAAAATTTTTTCACTTAAATCGTCCTGAGGTTCCATCTTAGTCTCATCTTCTGTTACCAAAAAATATCGTTTTCTATCATAGTCAATAAGGCCAACAAAAACAACATCATTTACCTTTAATTTTTTCTTTTCATACCATTCTTTTAATCCCACTATATATTTTGAAACATTATTCACTATTGCTTCTATTTTATTTCCTTCTTTATCTATAAAGGTAATTTCAACGGCATTTTCTTCTTTCGGGAAAAATGGTCTCATATAACTGGTTAAAAACATGGTACCGTCTTTCAAACAATAACTGGTGAGAGAATACTTAATGTTTGCATCTTTATATTGCCATTTCACTAAACCCCATACCCCTCTTTTTATCCTCATAAATCTTTTATCTCCACTCATAGAGGCATTTACAGCATAATAGGGTTCTTTGACCTTTAATGGTCTTATTTTTGTTAACTCTTTAGTAATTTCGCGATAATGTAATGGCTTTTTATGTTTGATTAATATTTCATAAGCACTGTCAGCAACTGATTTATGTTTCATGAGTTTTTAACCTCCAATTAATCAATTGACCAATTAAAACAGTATATAGTATCGAGTATCGAGTATATAGTCAAGATAACATTAAGTATAAATTAGTTATCCGGTTTATTTGTTTGCCTGCTTACCAGATAACTCTAATCAAATCTTGAAAATTATCTATTTTTTTCTTTCATTCTTTTCTTTCTTTAACTATATACTATATGCTATATACTAATTTACTTTGGCCAATTGCCAATTTCTTTTTTTATTATATACACTTTTTTTTATATTTTACAAGTAAATAATTAATATAAGAATTTAGTATTCAGAAGCCAGGAGCCAGAATTTACTCGACCCTTTGCTTCTCTCTTCTTTGTCGCTCATGTGCAAAGTCCTCTCCTTGAATACAGGAACAGGAATCACTATTTTTTGGTATTATTCTAGATTCCCACTTCTGGGAATGACATAATATTATTCATTATTCACTAATTATTTTTATCATTTTAATATTAGCTCGGCTTTCCTCTTCTGGCTTCCGGCTCCTGGATTCTATCTTCCTTGCGATATACGATATACGACATACTATATACTTTTCTTTATTTGTATCTTTTCATTAACTCGACATAATCCAGGGCGTGGTTTTTTAAATTCTCAATTTCTTCTTCAGAAAGACTGCGCACTACCTTCGCTGGTACACCTAAAGCCAGGGTAAACGGGGGTATTTTAGTCTTTGGGGTTACTATTGCCCCAGCTCCCACTATGGCTCCTTCGCCTACTTCTGCACCATCAAGCACGATTGCCCCTATCCCTATCAAAGAATTATCTCCAATCTTGCACGCGTGAAGCATCACATTATGACCTATGGTAACATTGTTTCCTATTATAGTAGGAACTCCTACATCACAATGAACAATACTGCCATCCTGAACACTGGTATTATTTCCTATTCTAATGAGAGCTATATCACCTCTTAATACTACATTATACCAAATGCTGGAGCATTTTCCGATTATAACTTCTCCAATTACAGTAGCATTTTTGGCAACAAAGCTTTCTTCGCTAATTATTGGTCTCTTCTCTTCAAAATTTAATATCATCTTCTTACTCCCATAACTGTTTTAATTTTTTCGGCAATTTTATCTCCAAATCCTGGTATTTTGCTTATGTCAATCTTGGAAGCATTCTTTAGCTCTTCTATGCTTTTAAAGTGTTCTAATAATAATCTTTTTCGTTTAGCGCCAATTCCTGGAATAAGATCTAACTTTGAATTACGTAATTCTTTACTTCTAATCCTTCTGTGATAAGTCACTGCGAATCTATGGGCCTCATCTCTTATTCTTTGCAGCAAAAAAAGTGCCTCAGAATTAGAAGGCAATATTATTGGTTTATGCACCTCCGGTTTAAATATTTCCTCTTCTTTTTTAGCAATACTTATTATTGGCAATTTAAGATTCAGATCGTTTAATATTTTTTCTACCGCACTAAGTTGACCTCTCCCTCCATCAACAAGGATTAAATCAGGTAATCTTTTATTTTCCAACAACAATCTTTTATATCTTCTTTCCGTTACTTCCTGTAACATGGCGTAATCATCAATTCCCTTAATTCTTTTTACTCTGAATCTTCGATAGTCTTCCTTTTTTGGTTGCCCTTCCTTAAAAACAACTAAAGAACCAACGGATAATTTTCCCTGGATATTTGAGATATCGAATGCTTCAATTCTTTCTGGCAATTTTTTTAAGCTCAATTTATCTTTCAAATCAATAACTGCCTTCCGACCCTTCTTAATTTCGTCTTCTTCTACTTCTTCTATTTTTTTCAACAAATAATCATTTTTATTACTTTTTCTATATAAGTTTATTTCCTGACCTTTTAAAATTGCTTCAATTGATTTTATTCTATCTCTTATTTTGGCAGCTTTTTCGTAATTTAGAATATGAGAAGCTTCTTTCATTTCTCGATAAAGACCATTAAATAATCTTTTTTGTTTCCCTGCCAAAAACAAGCAAATTTCCTTTATTCTTTTTCGGTACTCTATTTTACTAATCATATTCGCACAAGGCGCTGAACACAAACCAATCTGGTAATCTAAGCAAATTTTCGTCTTCTTTAAATCTTTTTTTCTGCATCCTCTAATTTTAAAAACTTGCCTCAATAATTTTATAACAACCCGCGTGGCATTTGAATCCACAAAAGGACCAAAATATAAAATTTTACCTTCTTTTATCTTCCGATTTATTTTTCTGTAAAATAATATTTGAGGAAAGTCTCTCCCTAAAGTAATTTTAATATAGGGATAACTCTTATCATCTTTCGATTGAGTATTATAGTAAGGATTGTTACTTTTAATCATTTTACTTTCCAAGATAAGTGCTTCTATTTCAGAAGAAGTGGGTATATATTCAACATTTACGATCTCTTTTATCATCTTACTTATCTTTGGAGACTGTTGGGAAGAATTAATAAAATAAGAAGAAACTCTATTTTTCAGGGAACTAGCCTTCCCTACATATATTACTTTTCCTTCTTTATCTTTAAAAAAATAAACTCCACTTGTTTCAGGTAATTTGCTTATCTTCGATTTAATATCCATATTTAACTAATTCTCCAATTTACCGATTGACCGATTCACCGATTGACCGATTCACCGATTCACCGATTCACCGATTCTCCAATTCACCGATTGACCAATTAATTAAGTTAACTAGCCATTTAATTGTGTAATGTATAACTTGCAATAAGTAATCTTTTTTGTAAATTTTGTACTATAGTTCCATTACTCTTGATTGCAAGCTCTGTACTTTCTGCTATCTACTGTCCGCTATTTTCTTCACGATATACTAAATACGATATACTAAATACTAAATTAATACTTTTTTTAAAAATTCTCCCGTAAATGAATTCTTATTGTACGCTATTTCTTCAGGAGTTCCCTTGGCCACAACTCTTCCACCCTCTTCCCCACCTCCCGGACCAAGATCAATAATATAATCTGCTGATTTAATTACTTCTAAGTTATGTTCAATTACCATAACTGTATTCCCGGCTTCTACTAACCTATCTAAAACATTGAGTAATTTTTTTACATCATCAAAATGCAGACCAGTGGTAGGCTCGTCTAAAAGATATGTGGTTCTTCCTGTACTTTTAATGCTTAATTCTTTAGCCAATTTCACTCTTTGCGCTTCACCACCGGATAGAGTGGTGGCGGATTGTCCTAATTTTATATATCCTAATCCTACATCATATAAAGTTTGTAATTTTCTTTTTATCATAGGGATTGCTGCAAAAAATTCCAGGGCCTCTTCAACAGTCATATCTAACACCTGATCTATATTTTTACTCTTATATTTTATATCCAAAGTTTCACGATTGAACCTTTGGCCTTTACAAACTTCACAGGGTATATATACATCAGGTAAAAAATACATTTCAATCTTTACTATCCCTCCACCCTGACAGGCCTCACATCTTCCACCTTTTACATTAAAGCTAAATCTACCCGCCTTATAACCTCTAATTTTAGCTTCTTTTGTCCTGGAAAATATTTCTCTAATCGGAGCAAAGGCTCCGGTGTAAGTAGCAGGATTAGAGCGAGAAGTTCTACCTATGGGTGATTGATCGATAATTATCACTTTATCAATATTTTCTATTCCTTCGATCTTATCATAATCACCAGGATGAACTCTGCTCTGATATATTTTCTTGATTAAAGCTTTATACAAAGTCTCCTCGACCAAAGTACTTTTCCCGGAACCAGATACTCCAGTAATACAAGTAAGTGTACCTAATGGAATAGATACATCAATATTTTTTAAATTGTACTGGCGAGCTCCGTAAATCTTTAAATATTTTCCATTACCCTTTCTTCTTCTGGAGGGGATATTAATTTTACTGAAATGGCTCAGATATTTTCCAGTAATAGATTTCCTATTTTCTATTATATCTTTGCAGCTCCCCTTTGCTACTAAATATCCTCCATGTACCCCTGCTCCAGGGCCAAGATCTACGATGTAATCTGCAATTCTTATCGTAGCTTCATCATGCTCAATTACTATCACTGTGTTCCCTAAATCTCTCAGCTTGATAAGAGTCTGCAAAAGTTTAGAATTATCTTTTTGATGTAAACCAATACTCGGTTCATCTAAGATGTAAAGTACTCCGGTTAAGCTCGAGCCAATCTGGGAAGCTAAACGAATTCTCTGGTTCTCTCCTCCTGCTAATGTAGAAGATGAACGAGATAAGGTTAGATAATTTAAACCTACATTACTTAAAAAACTTAATCTATTTTTTATTTCTTTTAAAATTTGGCCGGCAATAACCCTTCTTCTTTCATCTAATTTTAATTTTTCAAAAAAATCATAATTCCATTTGATAGATTTTTCAGTAATATCCGCTATAGAAAAACCGTTAATAGTAACACTTAAGCTTTCTGGACGAAGTCTTTTACCCTCACAAGAGGGACAGGGTCCAATATTCATAAACTTTTGTATCTCTGTGCGAATATATTCTGATTTAGTTTCTCGATAACGTCTTTTTAAATTATTAATTACTCCCTCAAAAGAATTTTCATGAGTCCAATAGGTAGATCGTTCATCGTTCTGATATTGAAAGGGTATCTTTATTCCTCCCGAACCGTATAATATAATCTCCTGAAATTCAGGTCTTAATTTAACGAAAGATGTGTTAAGGCTGAAGCCATAAAAATCGGCTAAACCCTTTAATATGTGATATAAATATTTTCCTTTAACCTCTCCCCAGGGAACTAAGGCACCCTGAAGTATAGATTTGTTCTTATCCGGTACAACTAATTCAGGATCAAATTCCATTTTAAAACCCAAACCACCACAAACAGGACAGGCTCCATAAGGATTATTGAATGAAAAGATTCGGGGAGCAATTTCTGGTAAATTAATTCCGCAACTGGGACAAGAAAAATGCTCGCTAAACATCTTTTCTTTACCACCTTCTACATTAATGACTACTATTCCTTCACTTAAACTTAAAGCTGTTTCGATAGAACCGGCCAAACGAGTCTTCATTTCAGGATTTACTATTAACCTGTCTATTACAACTTCTATATTATGATTTTTATACCGATCGATTTTTATATCCTCTTCTACTTCGAAAGTGTTTCCATCAACCCTTACTCTAACAAATCCTTTTTTTTGAATATCTTCTAATATTTGTTTGTGTTCACCTTTTTTGAAGCGAATTACCGGGGCTAAGACCTGTATTTTTGTTCCCGGGGATAAATTTAAAATTTGATCAACCATCTGCTCGACCGTCTGCTTGCTAACCCGTCTACCGCACTGCGGGCAATGAGGTATTCCAATCCGGGCAAAAAGTAACCGCAAATAATCATAAATTTCCGTTACGGTGCCTACGGTAGAACGAGGATTCTTACTTGCTTTTCTCTGATCAATTGAAATCGCTGGTGATAATCCTTCAATGTAATCCAGGTCAGGTTTTTTCATTCTTTCCATAAATTGACGAGCATAAGAAGACAAAGATTCAATATATCTTCTCTGGCCTTCTGCATAAATCGTATCAAAAGCTAAAGAAGATTTACCAGAACCGCTCAATCCGGTAATTACAATCAATTTGTTTCTAGGTATTTCCAGATTAATATTCTTTAGATTATGTTCTCGTGCCCCTTTAATTATTATCTTAGTCTGAACCACTTAATATCTCTCCTCTGAATCAGTATTTAGTATTTAGTATATAGTATATAGTTAACATATCAGCGTATAATTGGTAAGTAAGACAAACGCACCTACAGAATTTACAATTTGATTTTGTAGGGATCAAATTATTTGACCAGAGTTTTTTAATTTTTCTATCAAGTCTGATATATGAAGCTTCTAATAAGTATAATCCGTTACGGGTAGACACAAGGTCTGCCCCAATTTGTAACTTTTTCCTTCTTTGCTAAATACTATATACTAAATACTATATACTATAATACTATATACTGTTTTTTATTTTCCGAATAAAGTTTCCTCTTTTTTTAATCTTCTTATTTCATCTCTCAACAAGGCTGCTCTTTCAAAATCTAAATTTTTTGCTGCTTGCTTCATCTCTTTCTCCAAAGATTTTATCAATAACCATAAATTGCTCTTACTTAAGTATTTTTCATGCTCTTCGCTTACGGTGGAAAAATCTTCGAAATTGTTTATATGATTAATAACAGCAAATTCTTCGACCGTTTTAATTATAGTTTTGGGAGTTATCTGGTATTTATGATTATATTCTAATTGTATTTCCCTTCTTCGATTAGTTTCTTTCACTGCCCTTTTTATCGACCCAGTAATATTTTCACAATACAAAATAACTGTGCCGTTTATATTTCTTGCTGCTCTCCCCATAGTCTGAATTAAAGAGGTTTCTGACCTTAAAAAACCCTCTTTATCAGCATCCAAAATAGCTACTAAAGATACTTCCGGGAGGTCCAATCCTTCTCTTAAAAGATTAACTCCTACTAATACATTAAATTTACCTAATCTTAAATCCTTTAAAATGTTAATCCTTTCCAAAGTCTTAATCTCTGAGTGAAGATATTTTGCTTTTATATTAATTTCTTCCAAATACTCAGCTACATCTTCAGCCATTCTTTTAGTTAAAGTAGTCACTAATACTCTCTCTTTTTTTTCTGTCCTTTTTTTTATTTCTGCTATCAGGTTATCAATCTGATTTTTAGCTGGTCTTAAAATTATCTCCGGGTCAACTAATCCTGTGGGTCTGATAATCTGTTCAACTGTTTGCTTACTTCCTTCTAATTCATATTTGGCTGGGGTTGCTGAAACGAAGATAACTTTATCCATATAATTTTCTATTTCTTTGAAATACAGTGGTCTATTATCATAGGCAGAAGGTAGACGAAAACCATATTCTACCAAACTATCCTTTCGAGACTTATCGCCCGCAAACATACCTCTTAATTGAGGAATAGTCACGTGGGATTCGTCAATAAACATCATAAAATCAGAAGGAAAATAATCTAACAGAGTTGCCGGCGGTTCTCCTGATTTTCTTCCGCTAATATGACGAGAATAATTCTCAATTCCACTGCAATATCCCACTTCTTTTAACATTTCCAAATCATATTTTGTTCTTTGTTCTAATCTTTGAGCCTCCAAGAGCTTTCCCTCTTTTTTAAAATACTTTAATCTTTCTCCTAATTCTTCTTCAATAGACAAAAGCGCTTTTGCTAATTTATCTTTAGTGGTAACAAAGTGTTTTGCAGGATAAACTATCAATTTATCTTTTCTCTTTATCACTTTTCCGGTTAGAGGGTCTATCTCGAAAATTGCTTCTATTCTATCACCCCATAACTCTATACGAAAGGCATATTCTAAATAAGAAGGAAATATTTCAATTACATCTCCTCTAACTCTAAAACACCCACGGTGAAAATCAATATCATTTCTCCCGTAGTGTATGTTTATAAGCCTTTCTAAAATATTATCTCTTTTGATAATTTCGTTTTTACTAACTTTCAATACTAATTCTTGATAATCTGTAGGAGAACCTAACCCATATATACAAGATACGCTGGCAACAATAATCACATCTCTTCTTTCCAGGAGGGAACTGGTAGCAGAGAGTCTTAAACGATCAATTTCTTCGTTTATGGAGGAATCTTTCTCTATATAAGTATCTGTTCTTGGAATATAAGCTTCGGGTTGATAATAATCATAATAACTTACAAAATATTCAACAGCGTTATCAGGAAAAAATCTTCTAAACTCACTGCACAATTGAGCAGCCAAGGTTTTATTGTGTGAAATAACCAGAGTGGGTAATTGAACTTTTTGAATTACATTTGCCATCGTAAAAGTCTTCCCTGAACCAGTTACTCCCAGTAAAGTTTGATATTTGTAACCATTACGTATACCCTCTACTAATTTTTTTATAGCATGGGGCTGGTCTCCTTGAGGGGGATAATCAGATACTAAATTAAATCTCTCAGCCATTTATAACACCTTTTATAAAACTGCAACCCTAATTAAAATTTAAAACTCACTTTTGTCCTCATATAATTATACACTTATTATATAGTATATAGTATATAGTATTTAGTATATAGTTAAAAATGAAAAGAGTACCCGGATAAGAACAGTGATAAGTAATGTGTAATAAGTAATTTGTAGGTGCACGATGCATCGTGCAGAAGGCAAACAAAAGACAATAAAACAGAAAGAGCACAATTTATTGTGCCCCTTGAATCTTATTCTTTTCACGCGATATACGATATACTATTCACTAACGACTATTACACTAACGACTTTTTTCAATTGGGGAATCGGCAAATTGGTCAATTAGCAAATTGCTTATCTAGCTTAATCTAAAAATAAATCTACGATTTTTGAATTGTTAACATCTACCAAGCCTTTATTGGTTATTTTAAGATGGGGAGCCACTTCTAAAGATAAGAAAGCGATACTCATAAAAGGATTGTCTACTGTAACTCCTAAATTTTTGGCAGTTTTGTAGATGGAGTCTAAATTTTCTTTCACCTCTAATAAAGGTCTATCTGACATCAAACCTGCAATAGGCAGGGGAAGTGAATTTACTATTTTTTCATCCACGGATATTGCCAATCCGCCTCCCATCTTCGCAATAGCTGCCCCGACATTTAACATATCTTTATCATTGGTACCCACAATGATAATATTATGGGAATCATGGGCAACAGATGACCCCAATGCGCCTCTTTTCAGGCCAATACCTTTGACTAAACCTCTACTCACTTTTTCAGAAGCATGATGTCTCTCTACTACAGCAATTTTTAAAACATCACGCTTGGTATCAGAAACGACAAAGCCTTCTTCGATTTTAGGAACTTCTATTGTTTCTTCAGTAATAATTTGACCTGGAGTAATTTTTATAACTCTGCATTTATTCCCTTTTGCTGGGATCTCAAAATCTTCAAGGTAAAGCCACTTTATATTAACTGATCCTCTGATAGGTACCTCCAATGGTTTGGAACTTAGTTCTAACAACTCTCCGTTTTCAGCAACCAATTTTCCATTATTAAAAACTTTAAGGATATTAAAATCTTTAAAATTATCAAAAACAACCAAATTAGCCACATAACCAGGAGCAATTGCACCTAAATTTCTTAGTCTAAAATATTCAGTAGTATTTATGGTGGCCATCCTTATAGCGGTAACAGGATCTATGCCCTTCTTTATAGCAGTTTTTATAATATAGTTAATATGCCCCTCTTCAATTAAATCTTTGGGGTGACGGTCATCACAACAAAAGAAACATCTCCGGGAATTATTAGGATTTATAAGAGGTAAAAGGTCGATTAAATTTCGAGTGACTGACCCTTCTCTTAACATAATATACATGCCTAATCTCAATTTTTCTTTAGCCTCTTCTACTGTAGTACATTCATGGTCAGATCTTATTTGAGCGGAAACATAGGCACAAAGATCCTTGCCGGATAAATTGGGAGCATGACCGTCAATGCATTTTCTTGAAAATACTACTATTTTATCTAAAACCTCAGGAATTTGGTTTAAAACTCCCGAAAAATTCATCATCTCTCCTAACCCTAAAACCCATTTTTCCTCTAAAAGGGGAAATAAGTCATTTACGCTAAGGCTTGCTCCGGAAGTTCCCAAAGACGAAGCAGGAACACAAGAAGGAAGCATCATAAAAATATTTAAAGGATTATATTTGCAGGATTCCAACATATATCTGATACCTTCTAAACCCAATACATTCGCAATTTCGTGAGGATCAATAATCACCGAAGTTGTCCCACTTGGCACTACAGTCTTGGCAAATTCTGAAATTTTAACCATAGAACTTTCTAAGTGAATATGGCCATCTATAAATCCAGGAGATAGATAACAATTAGAAATATCTATTTCCCTGTCAGCGTCATATCCTTTCCCTAATCCTACAATCATATCTTTATAAATTGCAACATCGGAAGTATATATTTCTCCGGAAAAAACATTAATTATCTTCCCATTTTTTAATAATAGATCTGCTTTTTCCTCTCCTCGAGCTACTTTAATAATTTCAGCAAGACTCAAAATAATCACCCCTTCTTTCGTATATCGTATATCGTATATCGTTAAAAACCTATACTTTATTCGCTATAAAATATTCTGAATACTGACTTCTTGCTTTTTTTGCGAGATACGATTCACGAGATACGAGATATTCTCTATTCTAAAGATACAATCTCCCGCCAGATTGTTTCAACTTGTTTCTTCGTTTTATCTAACGTATCATTATTATCTATCACATAGTCAGCTATTTTAATTTTTTCTTTCATTGGTATTTGCGATTTTACTCTCTGTGAGGCTTCATCTTTGGATAAATTGTTTCTTTTAATTAATCTCTTTATCTGCTCATCTTCATCTATATATACAACTATTATCTTATCCATTAATCTATCTATCTTAGCTTCATAGATTAAGGCAGCATCTATAAGTAATATTTTTTCCTGGTTATGAGTTTTATTTCTTGCCATATTTATCTCTTTTTTAATCAACTTTATTATTTCAGGATGAGTAATTTCGTTTAATTTTTTTAAGAGAGCCTGATCTGCAAAAACTATTTTACCCAATTTTTCTCTATCAATAGTCAGGTTATTTCTCAAAATATCTTCCCCAAATAATTTAACTATTTTCTTCCAGGCAGATTTGTATGGTAAAATTACGCTATGGCCAAGTATATCAGCATCAATAATCTTAGCTCCTAAATCTTTAAACATTCTAGCCACCGTACTTTTACCACTTACAATCCCACCGGTAAGCCCAATAATTAATGCCATGGTTCCTCCAAAATTTAGTTACCTGGTTAGCCAGTTACCCAGTTTACCAGTTGATATAGTCGTTAGTATTTAGTATAGCGTATGCAATACGCCCCTACTTTTTTTATTTTCTTTACTATATACTATATACTACATACTACATACTATATACTAATTAAGTTCTGCCCAATTATTACCCGTCTTCAAATTTACTTTTATAGGAACAGAAAGTTCTATACTATGTTCCATAATCTCTTTAATAATGGACTTGACTTTTTCTAACTCTGGCTTGTAAATCTCAAATATTAATTCATCGTGTATTTGGAGTAGTAATCTACTTTTAAATTGCTCTTTTTTAAAGAATTCATCTATTTTAATCATAGCTAATTTTATTAAATCAGCTGCACTTCCTTGAATTGGAGCATTAATAGCAATTCTCTCATTAAATTCACGGATTTTTCTATCTTTACTATTTATGCCTTCCAAATATCTCCTTCGATTTAATAGAGTTAATACATAGCCCTTCTTTCGAGCTTCTTCTTTCTCCCTTTCAATATATTTTTTTACACCTTGATATCTAAAAAAATAATTATTAATATATTTTTCGGCTTCTTCTCTCCCTACCCCCAAATTGCCTGCTAACCCATAACTACTCATTCCATAAATAATACCAAAATTAATTACCTTAGCCATTCTTCTCATCTGCTCGCTAATTATATTTTGATCAAGGTTAAATATTCCCGAGGCAGTATGAGCATGGATATCTTCATCATTTTTAAAAGCATTAAGCAAACTTTCATCCCGAGAGAGATGAGCCAAAATACGCAACTCTATCTGAGAATAATCTGCGGATAGCAGCACAAGTCCTTCCTCTGCGATAAAAGCTTTTCTAATTTCTCTCCCCATTTCGGTTCTAATGGGAATATTTTGAAGATTAGGCTCACTACTGCTTAATCTTCCTGTAGAAGTAACAGTTTGATGAAAAGAGGTATGTATCCTCTTGGTTTTACTATTAACCAAAAAAGGCAATTTGTCGATATAAGTATTCTTTAGCTTTTCTAATTCTCTATATTCCAGAATGAAAGACACAACCTTGTGCTGGGGAGCTAAAGTATTAAGCACATCCGCATTGGTAGAATAACCAGTTTTTGTCTTTTTTACTACCGGCAGTTTTAATCTTTCAAAAAGTATAACACTCAACTGTTTAGGAGAATTAATATTAAATTCCGTTCCGGATAAATTATAAATAATATTTTTCAATTCTCCAAGGCGGGTATCTACTTGTCTGGACATCAATTTTAAAAAATCAATATTAACTTTAATACCATTGATTTCCATTTCTCCTAATATTTTTACTAAAGGCATTTCTATTTTTCTAAATAATGAAATTAAATTTTTTTCTTCCATTTTTTCTTCTAAAACACCTTTTAATTTCAAAATATTCTGAGCATTTTCGCAAGCATCTACTATGCTTATGCTCATAATAACCTTTTTTTTAATTTCTTTATCTTCGTTTTTAAAATATTTTAAATATTCCCAGAATAAATCCCTTAAATCATAGCTCTCTCTTGAGGGATTTAACAAATATGCAGCAATCATAGTATCAAAATTATTTCCTTCTATTTCAACTTTATGCCTACAAAGCAATATGAAATTAAATTTAAGGTTATGACTAATTTTAATAATTCCTTGGTTTTCAAAACATGGTCGCAATTTACTTAAAACTAATTCGAGAGAAAGACATTTGGAATTTTCTATTAAATTTAAAGCAAATAACGGGATATAATAATTTTCATTATCTTTGAAACTGAGTGCAATTCCTAAAATATTTGATGAAATCGCATTGTCTGAGGAAGTAACCAAATAGAAAGAAAAATATTTCTTTTCTATAATTTTATTAGTCAATCCTTCTAATTCTTCTTCATTGTCGATTAAATTGAATTTTAACATAGTTTTTTCATGATTAATTTTAGGAGCAATTTTTTTTAATAGATTTTTAAATTCTAATTTTTTGAATATTTTCCACAATTCTTCGTAATTTGCAGGTTTAACTTTAAAAGAATCAAAATCGTACTTTATGGGTACTTCTCTTACTATAGTAGCCAACATTTTACTCATCTTAATCTGGTCTTCATATTTCTTTATCTGTTCTCTCAAAGATTTCTTAGGTATTTTGTCTGTATTATTCAAAATATTTTCTACGCTGCCCAATTCTTTAATTAAAGCTACGGCAGTCTTTTCCCCTATACCCGGAACACCTGGAATATTATCAGATATATCCCCCTTTAGTGCTAAAATATCTACTATTTTCTCCGGATCTACTCCGTATTTTTTCTTTATACCTTCTTCATCATAAATTATCACCTCGGTTACTCCCTTGATAGTAGTCATTATCTTAGTATGAGGAGAGATAAGCTGAAAAACATCTTTATCTCCGGTAACAATAATCGTATTACAATTTCTTTTTTCTGCTTCCTTTGCAATAGTACCAATAACATCATCTGCTTCGTAACCTTCTTTTGAACAAATAGTAATATTATAATTATCGATAATTTCTTTAATTAGAGGAATTTGGCTGATTAATTCGTCAGGCATTTTCTTCCGATGAGCTTTGTATTCTTTAAACTCCTTATGTCGAAAAGTAGGAACAGGAGTATCAAAGGTAACTACAATATATTCTGGTTTCTCTTCTTCCAATAATCTGATTAATATCATAGTAAACCCGTAAACTGCATTGATTATCTGGCCATAAGTGGTAGTTAATTGAGGTAAAGCATAAAAAGCGCGGTAGAGCAAACCTTGTCCATCAACTAAAATAAATTTTTTCCTGTTATTCATAACTCTCTTCTTTCGTTCTATTTTTTCTTGACAATAAATATCACTTAACCTATAATTTTTAAACAGAGACGCACATATGCCGAAGTGGCGAAATTGGTAGACGCACTGGACTCAAAATCCAGCGAGCTTCACAGCTCGTGTCGGTTCGACTCCGACCTTCGGCACCACTTTCTCGTATATCGTATATCGTATTTCGTATGTCGTAATAAAGAATTCAGGAAATAAAAGTCCTGATTCTATTAGGGCGTATGCAATATGCCCCTACTTTTTTCTCTCTCTCATTTTTATTACTATATAACTATATACTCGATACTATCTTATTCTGGCTACTGGCTTCTATTTTTACTTATTCACTATATACGATATACTAATTATCATCATCTAATAAATCATCATTATAAATCAGAACTTGATTGATTAAATCAATTGCTTCTTTAGTTTCGCATTTAGGAACTAATATTTCTACATTTCCGTTTAATTCATCTTTCCCCACTTCTAATTGGTTTAAAATAGTTACAATCCCTTTTTCTTTTAATATTTTTTCTAAATTTCTGGCTAATAAAAAATCCTTAGCGATATAAATAACTTTCCACATTATAAATAAACCCTCTAATAGTAATTTTTATTATTCTTTAACATTTTTCTGTCCATATTTTTTCATCTCCTAAAACACCACGAATCTCTTCCATAAATTTATCACCAATATTAACCGAATATTTTTTATCTATGGCATGTAATATAGTTTTATCCTTATCCTTAAAATGAAGTACTACTTGACTTTTCCCTGGATAACCGTGAAATAATTCTTTCAATTTTCTTAAAAGATCGGATTCATTTTCCCCTGTGCTAATCTCAAGATGAAGTTCTTCAGTAAAATTCTGATTCTTTTCTTCTGTTTTAAGAGTAGGTCTTTTATTTTCTACATATTTTTCTAAAAGAGATATCTTCTCAGCAATAATTTTTGTCTTTCCTTCTGCCACATCAATACGTCCTTCTGTTATGATAATCTCATCTTTTTTTATCATTTCTTTGTATTTTTCATAAACCTTAGGAAAAGCTATTATTTCTACAGTGCCCTCTAAATCTTCTAAGGTAATAAATGCCATAAGATTCCCATTTTTGGTACTCTTTCTTTTTAAATTATTAATCACTCCAGCTAAAACTACTCTACTTTTATCTGAAAGGTTGGTTAATTCGATTGAGGTGGAAGTTATAATTTTCTTTAATCTTTCCCTGTAATCATTCAATGGGTGATAGGAAATATATAATCCTAACATTTCCTTTTCCATAGCTAAAAGTTCATTTTTAGAAAATTCTGATATATCCGGTAATCTATCCTGGTAATTACCGCTATTTTTATCTGGGTTATTTTCTTCGAAAAGATCAAAGATTGAAGTCTGTCCATTTCTCTTAGATTTTTGATATTCTTGCCCGTTTTTTAATGATACATCTAAAAATGCCAATAATTGGGATCTTCTTGCACCGATAGAATCGAAGGCACCACACTTTATTAAACTTTCGATTACCCTCTTATTTACTACTCTTAAATCAACTCTCTGGCAAAAATCGAGCAAAGAAGTAAAATTAGAATTTCTTTTGTGTTCATCAATAATGCTTTTTATAGCTTTCTCGCCAACATTTTTCACAGCAGCTAATCCAAAACGAATAGCCTTTCCCCCTACTACAGTGAAATTTACTAAACTCTGATTTATATCGGGAGGCAGTATTTCAATATTCATATTCCGGCATTCTTTTATATACAAAGCTACTTTATCATTGTTTCCCATAATGCTGGTAAGTAAAGAAGCCATATATTCTAAGGTATAATGAGTTTTTAAATAGGCAGTCTGATATGAGATAAAGGCGTAAGAAACGCTGTGAGATTTATTAAAACCATATCCGGCGAAATAAGCAATCAAATCAAATATTTCAACAGCTGTATTTTTTTTAATATTATTTTTTTGAGCTCCTTTTATAAAAAGTTCCCTTTGTTTTTCCATCACTCCTTTCTGTTTTTTCCCTATAGCTTTTCGCAGGATATCTGCTTGTCCCAAAGTAAACCCGGCCAATTCACTGGCAATTTTCATAACCTGTTCCTGATAAACGATTACTCCATAAGTTTCCTTTAATATAGATTCTAATTGAGGATGTGCATATTTTATTTCTATAGTTCCCTTCTTCCTATTAATGAAATCCTCGATCATACCGCTCCCCAAAGGCCCTGGTCTATATAATGCCAGCAAGGCAGTAATATCTTCTATATTTTCAGGCTTTAATCTTTTAACTAAATCTCTCATCCCATCACTCTCTAATTGGAAAATACCAGCACAGTTTCCTTTAGACAACATCTTGTATACCTTCTTATCATCCAAAGGAATCTTGTTTATATCAACCATTTCTCCCCGAGTATGTTTTATTATTTTTAAGGCATTGCTTATAACCGTCAGAGTGCGAAGTCCTAAAAAATCCATCTTTAATAATCCCAGTTCTTCTAATTCAGTCATAGCATATTGAGTGCATATTTCTCCTTCTGCTGTCTTTTGTAGAGGAACATAATCAGTCAGTGGCTTTCGAGAAAGAACTATACCCGCAGCATGAGTAGAAGCATGTCGTGCTAAACCTTCTAAAGAAGAAGCCGTCTCAATCAATTTTTTTATATCCTCATCGTTTTTCATTAACTCCTTGAGTCGGCTCTCCATCTTTAAAGCCTTTTCGATGGTAATATTGGGTTCCCAAGGGATCATTTTAGCGATAGTATCCACTCGAGCATAGGGAATTCCTAATGCTCTTCCTACATCTCTAACAGCAGCTCTGGCTGCCATAGTACCAAAAGTAATTATCTGAGCTACTCTATCATTACCATATTTTTTAGAAACATATTCGATTACTTCTTCTCTTCGTTCATAACAAAAATCAATATCAAAGTCTGGCATATTAATTCTTTCAGGATTTAAAAATCTTTCAAACAACAATCCGTATGCTATAGGGTCAATATTGGTAATATTTAAACAATAGGCAACCAAACTCCCTGCTGCAGAACCTCGGCCAGGCCCCACCATAATTCCTTCTTCTTTGGCATATCTTACAAAGTCCCATACAATTAAAAAATAAGGTTCAAATTCCATCTTTTTAATAACTGAAAGTTCGTACTCCAACCTCCCCTCTAATTGTTTTGTAACCTCAGAATATCTCTCATTAAGCCCTTTATAACAAAGTTCTTTTAAATAAGTGTTAATATTATATTCAGGAGGAACTTTAAATTCTGGCAATTGAGCTTGTCTAAAATCAATTTCTAAATTACATTTTTCGGCAATACGAAGAGTATTTTCGAGGGCTTCTGGAACTTTTGCGAAATTTTTATTCATTTCCTCTGGAGAATTAAAATAAAATACATCGGTAGCAAATTTTAAACGTTTGGAGTCACTTAAATTAGTAGCTGTTTGGATACAAAGTAGAATTTCGTGGGCTCGAGCATCCTCCTTATTTATATAATGGATATCATTGCTCGCTACTACAGGAATAGAGAGTTCCTGGCTTATTTCAATGAGATTTTCATTTACAATTTCCTGTTCGGGAATGCCGTTTTTTTGCAATTCTAAATAAAAATTATCTTCTCCAAAAATATCTAAAAAATCAAGTGCCACTTCTTTTGCTTTCTTAATATTTTTCTGTAAAATGCATTGAGGGATTTCTCCTTTTAAGCAGGCTGAAAGAGCAATTAGTCCATTGCTATGTTCTCTTAATATTTCTTTATCAATTCTTGGTTTATAATAAAAACCTTCCAGATAAGATAAAGTAACTAACTTTATTAAATTTTTATAACCTTCATTGTTTTTTACCAGCAGTATTAGATGATAAGGGGTTTCTTTTCTTTGGGAGGATTTATCAAACCTACTTTGGTGGGCAACATACATTTCGCAACCTATGATGGGTTTTACTCCCTGTCGAATAGCTTCTTTATAGAATTGTATAGCTCCATACATAACCCCGTGATCGGTAATAGCTAAGGCAGGCATCTTATGCTTTTTAGCTTGAGCTACTAATTCTGATATTCGGCAGGCTCCATCCAATAGACTATATTCAGTATGTACATGTAGGTGAACAAAGTTTGCGTGCCACACGATAAAACCCCCAGCTTTAATTCGTATCAAGTAAAATCAGTATCGAGTAAAGAGAAAAAAGAAAGAAAAGAATGACTGAAAAAATAAAAAACTTTCAAGATTTAAGAATCTGGCAAAAGGGAATAGAAGTTGTTAAAGATGTTTATTAATTATTCGCTCAATATTGTTTTATCATTTGTACAGTTTCTTTCTTAACTATATACTATATACTCGATACTTTATACAGTTTTTTATTTAAAAAACACCTGTGCCAGTTTCCACCATTTTTTATCTACCAATCTAAGTTTACTTACCGCTTCTTCTAAAGGTACTCCTATTACTTCACTGCCTTTAAGGGCGGCCATATAGCCAAATTTTCCTTGAGCAATCAGATCTACGGCAGTAACTCCACACCTAAGACCTAAAATACGGTCAAAAAGTGTAGGAGAACCCCCCCTTTGAATATGACCTATAACTGCATGGCGAGTGTCAATGCCGGTATTCTTTTTAATTAAATCAGCCAGGAGATTTCCCACTCCTCTATTGCGTAATATCATATGCCCAAATTGGTCTAAACTTTCCTTCTCGATATCTATGCCAGGAAGTGTTACTCCTTCCGATATTACCACAGAAGCATACTTGTTCTTTTTATAGACTTCTTTTAAATGCTGACACATCTTCTTTATATCTGTTTTTTCTTCAGGAATAAGAGTCCAATCTGTACCAGAAGCCATACCGGTAAATAGAGCAACCCAACCGGCATGTCTTCCCATTACTTCTAAAACCATTATTCTGCGATGAGAGCGTCCACTATCTTGAAGGCTTCGCATCGCCTCAATTGCCCGGGTGACTGAACTATCGAAACCAAAAGTGTAATCTGTCCCGCTAAGATCATTATCCATAGTCTTAGGAGCACCAACCAACTTAACATTTTCCTCTTTAAATAATTTATTAGCTACACCTAAAGTATCTTCCCCGCCAATAGCTATTATCGCATCTAATTTTAACCTTTTTATTGAATCAAGAACCTGTTTAATACCATTATCTATTTTATAAGGATTTAATCTCGAAGTCCCTAAAACAGTACCTCCCCTATCAACTATTTCCTTTACTTCACTTAAAGATAGGGGGCTTATATTATCCTTTACCAATCCCTTCCATCCTTCTTGAATGCCATAGACTTCATAATTATAATCCTGAGCCCGGTATACTGCTCCTCTGATAGTCGGATTTAATCCGGAACAATCTCCTCCCCCGGTTAAAATGCCTACTCTTTTAATCATATTCATCACGCCTTTCCAGTACAACCAAAAACTCTCATTCTATCTCTTATGATTTCTTTGGCTGCATCTTTTGCCGGTCCCAATATTTTACGCGGGTCAATCTGGTTTGGATTTTCTTCAAGCATCTCTTTCATCTTTTTTGTAAAAATCATTCTGATGCGGGTATCTATATTTATCTTGCAGATTCCTGCGGCAATACCTTTTCTGACCTCATCATCATTCGCCCCGGAGGCACCATGTAAAACCAAAGGAACTCCAGTTAATTCTCTTATTCTCTCGATACGAGGGATATCTAACTTTGCAAAAGGAGTACGACATCCATGAATTGTCCCCACGGCAGCAGCAAGAGAATCAATTCCTGTTAACTCTACAAATTTTGCAGCTTCCTCTGGAACAGCCATACTCTCTTTTACTTTCTCCAAAGCAACCCCGGGTTCATCACTATCTCCCATAGTACCTATCTGACCTAATTCTGCCTCTACCGGAATTTCACAGGTATGAGCCATCTCTACTACTTTTTTAGTCATATCAACATTTTCATTAAATGGTAATTTTGACCCATCATACATTAGAGAGGTAAACCCCGCTCTTAAACATTTTATATTTTGGTAATAATCTGTACCGTGATCTAAATGTAAAGCTACTGGTACTTTTACTTTTTCAGCCATGACTTTAACCATAGCTACAATAGTTTCTAACCCCGCATATTTTATAGCTCCCTGAGAAGCTTGCAAAATCACCGGCGCTTTTTCTTCCTCGGCGGTTTCTACTATTGCCTGAATAATCTCCATATTATTGGCATTAAATGCACCAATACCGTATCTTCCTTTCTGAGCATCTTTTAACATCTCTTTAGTAGTTACAAAAGCCATCTTTTTCTCCTTTCGTCATTTATATTATTTATTTTACATTTAACTATCTATAAATATTATCTTTTTCTATATCAATTTGATAGTTTTTAATTTTTAACTATTATAACTTGTTTAATTTTTCATTTCAAGCAAGTTTACTAATAAATAAATGTAATAAATTTGAGAATAATCCGAATTAATGATATAGTTTAAGTACCAAATATTAATCAAAGGAGGAGATTCTTATGCCAGATTATTATGATGAAGAGAAAGAGAAGATTATTAATCTTGCTGAAAAAATACCAAAATTAAAATTTTCTATGAAAATATTCGGTATTATTTTAGTATTAGTAATTGCTCTCTATCTTGCCAGTGGAATTTTTGTAGTTGCCCCTGACGAACAAGGAGTAGTTAGAAGATTTGGCAAATTTATCCGTATAGAAAGTCCGGGACTTAATTATCATCTACCTTATCCCATAGAAACAGCGGTTACTCCAGCTGTCACTCGGGTAAAAAGAGTGGAAATAGGATTTCGCACTATTAGCTCTGGCCCACCTGCTCGATACCAGGAAATTCCAACGGAGGCACTGATGTTGACCGGGGATGAAAATATTGTCAGTGCAGATGCAATTGTACAATATAAAATAAAAGACCCGGTTAGCTATCTCTTTAATATTATTTTACCTGAAGAGACAGTCAAAAGTGCTGCTGAGGCTGCTTTAAGGCAGGTAATTGGAGAAAGAAAAATTGATGAAGCGCTTACTATAGGAAAATATGAAATACAAGAGGAAACAAAAAAATTACTTCAAATACTTTTAGATTCGTATAAATCAGGAATCTTCGTAGTGGCAGTTCAATTACAAGATGTTAACCCTCCCAAGGAAGTACAAGAAGCTTTTAAAGATGTAGCCAGTGCAAAAGAAGACAAGAGTAAGTATATAAATCAAGCTCAAGGATATGAAAACGATCTAATTCCAAAAGCTCGCGGAGAAGCAGTAAAAATGACCAAAGAAGCTGAAGGTTATAAAATCGAGAGAATAAAAAAAGCGGAGGGTGATGTTGCAAAATTCAATAATATTTTAACTGAATATAAAAAAGGTGAATATATAACTCAAGCTCGTCTCTATCTGGAAACTATGGAAGAAATTTTACCGAATATGAATAAAGTAATAGTCGATTTAAAGGAAAATCAATCTTTACTGAATCTATTGCCCTTAGGTGATTCAAGTATCCTAAATGCTCCTTCCAAGGAGGTGACCAAATAATGAAAAAAGGAACGCTATTAATAATACTTATTGTAGCAATCTTATTCTTAGCTAATTTAAGTTTGTTTATTGTTGACGAAACTAAACAAGCAATCGTTTTACAATTTGGTAAACCGATAAGAGCGATTAAAGAGTCTGGTTTAAACTGGAAAGTTCCCTTCATTCAAAATGTAGTATTTTTTGAAGACCGACTGTTAGTTTACGATGCTACCCCGACCGAAATCATTACTAAAGACAAAAAGACTCTAATTGTGGATAATTATGCTCGTTGGAAAATTGTCGATCCTTTAAAATTCTTACAAACTGTTAAAGATTTAAATGGCGCCCAGGCAAGATTGGATGATATCATTTATTCCGAATTAAGAGTGGATTTAGGTTTATTTGACATGAGCGAAATAGTTTCCGAAAAAAGAGAAGGTATTATGAAAAGAGTCACTGAGATAAGTGATGAAAAAGCCAATACCTATGGAATACAAATTGTAGATGTAAGGATTAAGCGGGTAGATTTACCTCCAGAAAATGAAAAATATATCTTTGATAGAATGAGAGCGGAACGAGAACGAATCGCCAAGCAATATCGAGCAGAAGGTCAGGAAGAATCAGCTAAAATTATTGCAGAAACCGAAAGAGAGAAAACAGTTATTTTAGCGGAAGCCTATAAGACTGCTGAAACTTTAAAAGGTGAAGGAGAAGCAGAGTCTGTCAAAATCTATGCAGAGAGTTTCAATCAAGATCCTGAATTTTATAAGTTTTATAGAACTTTAGAAGCTTATAGAAAAACTTTTAAAGAAAAAACTACTGTCTTGCTTTCTACTGATTCTGAATTTTTAAAATACCTGAGTAAACCCTGAAAGTACAGTATATAGTATATCGTATATAGTATATCGTAAGGAAAAAAATATTCAGGAGACTTATTCGTATCTCGTGAATCGTATCTCGTAAAAAAGAATTCAGAAGTCAGTAGCCAGAATAAAATCGCATTGTGTATCGAGTATCGCGTGAAGAGAATAAAATCTAGCAGTCAAAAAAGGGGGCGTATGCAATACGCCCCCTTTTTCCTTTTTATCTTCTTCACTATATACTATATACTCGATACTCGATACTAGTTATACTACACGCTATGTGCTAATTATATTAATATTCCAATTCAGGATCTATTCTACTTTCTGGTTCTTCCCCGTAATAAATATTCACTATATTATCAAAAACAGACTTTATATTTTCTTCTAACGCTCTATCAGTATAGCCTGCGGTATGAGGACTCATCACTACATTATCTAATTTATTAAAATCATATTTACTGGGTAGTACTTCTCTCTGTTCCGAAGAAGGATATTGATACCAGGTATCTATTGCTGCTCCAGTAAGATTACCTTCTTTTAAAGATTTAAATAAAGCTTCCTCGTCTATTACCACTCCTCGGGAAATATTTATAAGATATTTTCCCTTCATTAACTTTAGCTCTTTCTTTCCAATTAATCCCTTGGTTTCCTTAGTCAGGGGAACAGCTACCACAATAAAATTTGATTCCTTAATCACTTTTTCTAAATCTTTTTTTTCTCCTAAAAATTCCAAAATATTTTTCTTTTTTAAATCCTTCTCCTCTATCTTCCTTTTTAAAGCAAACACTTTCATGCCTAAGGTATGACCAATTTTCGCAATTTCCCATCCAATTGAACCCAAACCTACTATTCCTAAACTTTTCCCCTGAAGTTGAACTGTAGGCTCCTTAGTAGGAAACCCATGCCATTTACCCAATCTTAAATCCCTATCATTAGTAACAATATTTTTAGTTAACGCCAAAATAAGGGCAAAGGCGTGTTCAGCAACTGCGTTTTTATTGGCATGGATATTACAAATAAATATGTCTGGGTAGTTTTTATATAAGTTAAAATCTAATTTATCTACCCCTGCAAAAGGAATTTGAATTAATTTTAATTTCTTAGCCTGTTCAAGGTCTTCTTTACTGAAATTTCCTCCTATTACCACTTCAACTTTTTTGAGATATTTTTTAATAGTGTCTCTTTCATCTTTTTTAGGTATAATAAACTCTAAATTATTTTTTGCTTTTTTATTTAATTCGTTAAATATCTTCTCCCATACTTGAGGTTTCACCATCTTGCTTAATATCAAAATTTTCATCTTTGGCCTGCTCTTGGTCTCTCTTTTTCTTCCTGATTCTTGCAAAAAGTTCCGAACTGCCATTATATGCTTACACTCGAGTTTTAATTTTCGAGCTCTTCTTAAAAAATCTATACATTCGCACAGAGGGATATTTATATCAACCTTATAATATTTTCCTGGCTTTGAACTACTTACTAAAAAATAATCATTTTTTTGTTCTACCTTTAAATCTTTAGCAGACTGTTCCCTCTTGCTTATTTCTTCTTCAGTCAGAGCTCTTTTAGCTAAACCATCGGCCATGAAGTTGTCATCTCTTCTATTCCAGATGAAATATACTTTCCCTGGAATGGTTCGAATGATCTCTTCAACCCGATTAAATAATGGAATTATTCCTTTATTTTTAACTTTGTATTTTTTATTTAATTGCTTAACCAGTAGTTGGCTATCACAATATATATCTATCCTCTCAGGGTTTATTTCTTTTACCTCTTCCAATCCTCTAATTAAGGCTTTATATTCTGCAATATTATTAGTTCCATAACCGATAGCTTCACTTATTTTTTTAAACAATTCTCCATCTTTATAAATCACTATCCCAATTGCCATATTCCCTGGGTTGGGATAACAGGCGCCATCTACTTTCATTAATATCTTAGACATGTTTCCCAACTCCCTTATCAAAATCACTTCTTAATATTTTTTTAATTAAACTTATCACTTCTTCTGGCTGTTTAGCGTAGATTAATTGCTTGGCTTCTTCGTATTTTTTAAACAAAGTACCCAAATCAAAATTTAAGGAAATCACTTTTTTTCCAATATTTAGAGCTAAAGCAATCTCTGAAATAGTCCCGGTTCTCCCAGGAAGAGCTACTACCACTTCGCTGGTTAATACATTGATGTAATTCCGGGCAAGACCTATCCCGGTCAATATGGGAATGTCGATATATTCAGAAGCCCATGCGGGGTCATTGCCTGGTAAAATACCAATAGTTAACCCGCTGTTTTCTTTCGCCCCTCGAGCTGAAGCCTCCATAATTCCGGAAGCTCTCCCTCCGTTTAATAAAATCCACCCTTCTTTAGCAATTAGACCGCCTAAGTACCGAGCATCTTCATAGTCACCGGTATTAACTATTTCTCCTCCGCCCATAACTCCAATAATAATCTTTCTGATAATAATCCCCTTCTCTCTTTTTAAATTTAATATAATTATTATAAGTTATAAAAAATGTGGCATAACTCCTCTTTTTGTAGTAAAATATCAATGTCAATATTATATATTAAAATATTTTTTTTGTCATGTGTATTAATTACAGTATCAAGTATATAGTATCGAGTATCGAGCTAAGAAAGAGAAAGAAAAGATAAAAAAAAGTAACATTCATCTTTTTATCTTACTATCTCACAAAAGTTTACACTAACATTAAATTCGTATCACGTATCGTGTATTTCGTATTGGATAAGGAAATAGAATTAAATATTTTTTCGAATTAAGCAGGAGTAAAAATGAATATAGATGAAAAAATAAGGTATGCCTTTGAACATACTGAAATATTAAGAAAACCTAAACAACTAATATCTACATTTGGTTCCTCGGTAATTCATTATTATGTTCTAACTGAACCAGTATATTCTGAATTTACCAAAGATCATGTAGAAACTGTAGTTAGGGAGGGAAAAGTTAGCTGGTATCAACCCAAATTACTTACTCCTTCTTATATGTTTAGAATAGAAGGGTTTAGCGGCGAAGCTAAAAAGGCTTTTGAAATACTGGCCAGCCAATATCCTGATTTGGCAGGAATTCTTTATAAATTTAAGGTTAACAAAGAACTTGATGAAATGAATTTCGTTTCCGGTCCTTTGTTAACCGTAGCAGAAAATATTAACAATGAAATTGATAAAAAGGGAGATACCCTTTGTGCCGTTATTAAGGGTGTAGCCGGTCTATGGGACGTATCTCTTTCGAAGTTTATTTTAGATATGATGGTTAGAAGTGTTTATACAGCTCAGGTACCTGATTTTAGAAGAAGAGGGTTTATAGGCGTAAACCAGCTTGGTCAAGCTATTATCTCTAAAGATAGATATGGTGTCCCGATAGCTGCCCGAGAAGAAATAGAAATATTATTTAAATTAGTGGAAAAAGGAGAATTGGAGCCGGTTGAATTAAAAGAAGAACTGGATAATTGGGGGTTATTCGAACATTATCAGGATAAATTTTTTAATCTCTTTAAAAAGAGGTAATAAAATACCTAAAATAAAAAGTTCATTAAAAATTGTTATAAAAAAACTTCTAAAGTTGATAAATTAAAACTCTTCCTCTTCTTTTCACTGAAATATAGAAAATACATTAATACTGCTGCTACTATACTTAAAAAGCATATTGCAGGCCAAATATTATTAATTCCATATTTTCTTATATAATCTCCGCTAATTAACGGCCCCAAGGCGAATCCTGTTCCCATTATAACCGGTATAACCGCATTAAATCTCCCCCGATGAGACATCGGAGTATGGTTTGCAATGTAAACATTTGTATTGGTAGTGACTAATATTTCTCCTATACTCCAAATTATCGTAGAAAACAATAACCAGGTTAAACCGGTTATAAAGAATATCACGCCAAATCCAATAGCGTATAATAGTCCAGCTAAAGCTACATTAAGCACTGGTTTTATTTTATGGGTAAGACTTATTATAATTATGGTCAGACAAGATACTACAAGTGCATTAGTGGTCATAATTACCCCAAACACCTTAGGCCCTTTATCTCCAAATAGCTCAATAACCTGAATGGGAATACTAAAAGTTGTCTGAGCATAAACAAAACTATAAATTAAGGATATCAGGGTAAACAATAAAAGTCTGGGTCTTTTCCGTAATACCTGCCACAAATTACCCCTTTCAGCTTTTTCATAATTATTTCCCAGTTGGTAGCTCTCTTCTATCTTTTCTTTTGAGGGAAGAGTCTCTTGAATAAACAGATAAACCAAAGTTAAAGAAGCAAGGGTAGTGGCAGCATCTCCTAAAAATATCCACATTAAATAATTATTATATAGAAATCCGGCAATTAATGGCCCCACAGCAAAACCGATATTACCACCTAAATACAATAGAGAGAAGGCAGCCTTTCGGTTGTTCGGATTGGTTAAATCTGTAATCATAGCTGTGCTCGCAGGTTGGGCAGCCCCCAGAAAAAACGCAGATAAAATCAAGAATCGGGGAATTATAAATGAATTATTTAAAAATGCGCAAGGTATAAGACAAATTGCTGCCAGTCCCTGAAATAAAAGTAAGATTCTCTTTCTTCCTAACCAGTCAGCTAATCTTCCTCCCACTATTAAGCCGGGGAGATGGGCAGTAATAGCAAGCATCACTATAAAACCAGCTTCTCCTTCATCCAGTGACAATGTTTTAGTCAAATAAATAGTTAAAAAGGGATAGACAAAAGCCCCCATTGAGTTTACCATTCGAGCAAAAAATAATATATAGATGCTTTTGGGTAACTCGGTATAATGACTTAGCATTTTAGGTAATTTCATCTTATTGTCTTATTTCTTTATCCTTTGTTTTATCGTGTCAAAGACAAAATTGGGTTTTGCCCTTCCTTTGGTATAACGCATAACCTGGCCTACTAAATAGTGTAAAGCTTTTTCTTTTCCTTCATTGAAATCTTCTACCGACCTGGGGTTTTCCTTAATTACCTTATCTATTACTCCAAATAATTCATTTTTATCGGTAATCTGAGTAATTCCACTTTCTTTCACGATTTTAGAAGCATCTTTCCCGGTCTTAAACATCTTTTCAAAGATGCCTTTGGCCATCTTACCGCTAACTATTCCCTTATCAATTAATTTCAACATCCCAACTAATTTTTCTGGAGAAATAGGAGAATCTTCTATCTCTACTTTATTTTCATTTAAATAACGTATTAATTCCCCCATAATCCAATTACTTAAAACTTTACTATTGGAATATAAAGAAGTAGCCTTTTCGTAAAAATCACCTAACGCTTTACTCGAAGTTAATATCTCAGCATCATATTCGGGAATCTGATAATTTTTGATGAACCGCTCTCTTCTTGTTTCAGGTAATTCAGGAAGATTTCTCCTGATCTCATCAGTCATTTTTAAATCTACTTTAAGAGGCAGGAGATCCGGTTCGGGGAAATAACGATAATCATGGGCTTCTTCTTTACTTCGCATTGAGACAGTAACATTCTTTGATTCATCCCAGTGCCTGGTTTCCTGAATTATCTCTATTCCCTCAGCCAAGAGCTTCTTTTGGCGGTCCACCTCAAATTGCAAGGCTTTTTTGACTGCCTTAAACGAATTCATATTCTTTATTTCTGCCTTGGTACCTAAAGTACTGGATTTCGCATCTCTAAGTGAAACATTGGCATCGCAACGCATCGATCCTTCTTCCATATTTCCATCACATACTCCTAAATGCTGGACTATACTTCTTAATTTCACCAAGAATATTCGAGCTTCTTCGGGAGAACGAAAATCAGGTTCGGTTACAATCTCTGCCAGAGGTATTCCGCAACGGTTATAATCTACCAGAGAGTAAGATGAGGAAGTAATATCCCCTTCATGAACTAGTTTACCGGCATCTTCCTCTGTATGAACCCGGGTAATCCCAATCCTGTGTTTTTCTTTGCTTTCGGGGAGCGAAATCTCCATATATCCATTTATCCCTAAAGGAATATCATATTGAGATATCTGATAAGCTTTAGGTAAATCGGGATAAAAATAATTTTTACGGTGAAATTTGCTTACCTGATTAATTTCACAATTTAAAGCCACCGCTGTTCTTATGGCAAATTCTAATACTTTTTTATTAAGTACGGGAAGTGAACCGGGTAAACCCAAACACACCGGACAGGTATTGATATTGGGTTCTTTTCCAATGTAATCAGTGCTGCAATGACAGAACATTTTTGCTTTAGTCATTAATTGGATATGAATTTCTAAACCGATTACTACTTCTTTTTTCATTTTTTTGCCTCCTTATGTTTTGCTGGTTTTATCGATGGCTTCTTCTTTTCTACACCATTATTTTGTTCAAAGTTAAAGGCTGCTCGAAGTATAGTCTCTTCACTAAAATGCTTACCGATAATTTGTAAACCTATAGGCAGATTACTTTTGCTGTATCCGCAATTAAGAGAAATTGCAGGTATACCGGCTAAATTAATAGGGATGGTATAAATATCAGATAGATACATAGTTAAAGGATCGGATACCTTCTCGTTCAGCTTAAAAGCAGGGGTAGGTGAAGTAGGGGTAATAAGGATATCGTATTTACTAAATACTTTATCAAAATCTTCTTTTATTAAAGTACGAACTTTCTGGGCTTTCAAATAATAAGCATCATAATAACCTGAACTCAAGGCATATGTACCTAACATAATTCTTCTTTTTACTTCACTTCCAAAACCTTCACTTCTGGTCTTCTGATACATGGAGGACAGATCTTCATACTCTTCTGCTCTATAACCATATTGCACGCCATCATATCGCGCTAAGTTTGAGCTTGCTTCTGCAGTAGCAATCAAGTAATAAGTGGGTAGAGAATATTCTGTGTGGGGTAATGATGCTTCTTCAATCTTTGCTCCTAATTTTTCAAATATTTTCAAAGCTTTATCCAATGCACCCTTTACTTCCGGGTCTATTCCTTCGATAAAATATTCCTTAGGAACACCTACTTTTAAATCCTTTATTCCTTCTTGACAAGATTTTAGATAATCAGGCACTTCTAAATTTACGGAAGTAGAATCCATATTATCATGTCCGCTTATTACTTTCATTACTAGAGCACAATCGGTCACATCTTTTGCTATGGGTCCTATTTGATCTAAAGACGAGGCATAGGCAACCAAACCGTATCTGGAGACCCTGCCATAAGTCGGTTTTAATCCTACCATTCCACAAAGAGATGCAGGTTGACGTATAGAGCCTCCCGTATCTGTGCCCAAAGCAACAAAGGTCTCATCTGCTGCTACTGCGGCAGATGAACCACCGCTGGAACCACCGGGCACCCTTTCCAAGTCCCAGGGATTATAAGTGGGGCCAAAAGCAGAATTTTCAGTAGATGAACCCATAGCAAATTCATCCATATTGGTTTTTCCTATTATTATTGCTCCCGCTTTCCGTAATCTATTTATTACCGTAGCATTATAGGGTGGAATAAAACCTTTTAGTATTTTAGAACCACAAGTTGTCTCCGTTCCTCGAGTAGCTATAATATCCTTTATAGCAACCGCTACACCTGCCAGAGGAGGAATTTTTTCTCCGTTTTTCACTTTTTTGTCTATTTCTTTGGCTTGTTTTAAGGCCTCTTCTCGGTTAATAACTAGAAAGGCTTTGATTAGATTGTCTACTTTATCTATCTGATTAAAAATATCCTGCATAATTTCATAAACAGTTATTCTCTTTTTTTTAATTAAGTTTATAGCTTCGTGAGCAGTTAATTGGTTTAAGGTCAATTATTTTTCCTCCTCTTACTTTAATTAAACTTAAAAATCTACCGTCTATGACGACGATAATATAACCTTGACTTTACCAGAGTCCCTTGTTACTGTTTTGTCATTCTCACTCTCTGCTTTCCTTGTGTCTTTATATTTGTATTTTGTAGGGGTCTTATTTTTCCAAACCGGTTCTTTGCAGGTTCAATGGATCGAACCCCTACGGCGGGACGATCCCCGTGAAACAAGACTTCATAAGGCAGGCAAAAATAATATTATAAATTACATTATTCTAGGCACTTTAAAATAGCCTTTTTTAACATATTTACTATTGAAAAGGACTTCATCCTGGGGCAAAGAAGGTTTAACCTTGTCTTCATTCAGTAAATTAGGCATGGAAATGACATAAGCGGTGGGTTCAACCTTTTCTGTATCAAGTTCATCTAATTTTTTAAAATAATCTAAAATTGAATTTAACTGAGAAGTAAATTCTTCTTTTTCTTCTTCATTAAATTCTAATTTAGCAAGTTTAGCAACATACTCTACCTCTTTTTTAGTAATTATTTTTTCTGTCATATTATCTCCTCCACCTTAATTCGTATCTTGTATCTCGTGAATCGTAGCTCGTAAACAAAATAAGAGCCAGAAGACAGAATCCAGCATTCAGAATTATTTTAAATTATAAGATAATATTGTCTGTAAGCTTATTTTATATTCTTCTGACTTCTGACACTAAAATTCTTAAATAATAATTATAGTATCAAATTTTCACTTTGCGTTTTTAGCTTATTGGTTTATTTTATACGCTAAACGCTGTGTACGCTCTACGCTATACCTGCTATTTTTTTAAACTCTTCTTCATTAATTATTGTTATGCCTAATTTCTGTGCTTTTTGATATTTTGACCCCGGATCTTCACCAACAACAACATAATCTGTTTTTTTGCTTACACTGCCAGTGACTCGGCCTCCTAATTTACTGATGATTTCTTTAACTTGAGTACGGGTAAAATCTTCTAAAGTGCCGGTTAAAACAAATTGCTTTCCAGCTAATATCTGAGCCCCTTTTTCTTCTCTTATTTTCTCTTCTTCCTGCCCAAAATTTAAACCAGCACTCCTTAATCTTTCAATAATAGCCAAATTTTCCTTTTCCTTAAAGAAGAGAATGATACTATCTGCAATCTTGGGACCAATTTCATTAATCTCAATTAATTCTTCCAAGTTAGCTTTTTTAAATTTATCTAAAGTAGGGTAGTGCCTGGTAATCACTTCTGAGGTATGAAATCCCACATAACGTATCTCCAAGCCATAGATTAAATTGGATAAAGATTTTTTTTTGCTCTTTTCAATAGCATCTATTAAATTATCCGTAGATTTATCCGCCATCCGTTCAAGAGACATTAAATCATCTTTTTTTAAAAAATACAAATCCGAAATATTTCTAATTAATTTTTTCTCTACCAATTGATCAATTATAGCTGGCCCCAATCCTTCTATGTCCATAGCATCTCGAGAAGCAAAATGTCTGATTCTTCCTTTTACCTGGCCTGGGCAGGAAGGATTATTACATCGATAGACCACTTCACCTTCCGGTCTGAATACCTTTGCCCCACATACCGGACATTGAGTGGGCATAACAAATTCCATCTCCTTGCCAGTCCTTTTCTCTTTTATTACTTTGACTACTTCCGGAATCACTTCTCCGGCTTTTTGAATTAGAACGGTATCTCCCTTGCGAATATCTTTTCTTCTAATTTCGTCTTCATTATGCAGAGTAGCTCTTTGCACTACTGAACCTGATATTGTAACTCGATCTAATTCAGCTACTGGAGTTATGGCTCCCGTGCTCCCCACCTGCACAATAATATCTTGAACTATCGTGGTCACTTGTTGGGCAGGAAACTTGTAAGCAATAGCCCAACGGGGACTTCGGGTAGTTGATCCCAATTCTTCTCTCGTCATCAAGGAATTAACCTTGACTACCATTCCGTCAATCTCGTAATCCAATTCTTCTTTCTTTTCTATCCATGTCTGACAGTAATCTATAGCTTCCTCCATATCCTGACAGAGTTTGATGTGAGGATTTACTTTAAATCCAATCTTTTTTAAATAATTCAAAACTTCCATATGGGTATTGAATTTATTTCCTTTAGAAAAAGTTGTTCTATAAATAAAAGTATCTAAATGCCTTTGGGTGGTAATTCGAGGGTCAAGCTGCCTAACTGAACCGGCTGCTGCATTTCGAGGATTAGCAAATAGACTCTCTCCCTTTTTAATTCTTTCTTCATTTAACTTTTTAAAATCACTCTTCTTCATATATACTTCTCCATAAACTTCGAAATGTGGAGCTATGTTTTTGCTAAACAATTTTAAGGGAACAGTTTTTACGGTTCTGAGATTGGAGGTAACCTCTTCTCCGGTTACCCCATCCCCGCGGGTTGCTCCTCTTATGAAGACACCGTTTTCGTAGACTAAAGCAACGGCTAGTCCGTCAATCTTTAACTCTACTACATATTCTAATTTCTGTTCAGGAATTAGTTTTTTTATTCTCTGGTCAAAAGCTCGTAATTCTGCTGTTGAAAAAGCATTCGCCAGACTTAGCATAGGAGCAATATGCTTTACCGTGGTAAATTTCGAAACTGGTTCTATACCCACTCTCTGAGTGGGAGAAGAAGGGTTAATATACTGAGGATATTTCGTTTCCCAATCTGCTAATTCTTTCATTAATTGGTCGTATTCAGCATCTGAGACAGTTGGATCATCCAAAACATAATAGCAATAATTATGATTTCTAATCTTTTCTCGTAATTCTTCTATTTTTTTTATAATATTAACCTGATTATCAGAATTATGGACCATTTTTTCCTCTAATAAGTTTATCTAGATTTGCTCTATAAGAAACTGCATGCTTTAATATTTTATTACAATTAAGTATATACAAAAGATTGTTAAAACACAACCAGGTTATTCTTATCGCGTATCGAGTATTAGGTATTTCGTAAAGAGAAAGAAAAGACTCAGAAACAAAATAAGATAGAAAAAAACAAGAGTGATTGCTATTCTTTTCTCTATCTTACTGCCCCACTGATGTAAAGTTATAGATTTTCTAATGAATGATAATCTATGCTTTTATTTGTCATTCTATTTCATCCGGTATGAAACCTCTGAATTGAGCATTGTAAAGCTTGCTATATAATCCATCCTTGGCAATAAGCTCATCATGACTACCTTTTTCTTTAATTCCTTGATCAGTTAAAACCACTATCTGTTTAGCATTTTTAATAGTAGACAGCCTGTGGGCAATTACCAACACTGTTCTGCCGACAGTTAACTTTTTCAAGGCCTGTTGTATTACAATTTCAGCTTCACTATCTAAAGCTGAGGTAGCTTCATCAAGTATGAGGATGGCAGGATTCTTTAAAAATGCTCTGGCGAGAGATATTCTCTGTTTTTGACCTCCTGAAAGTTTTATTCCTTTTTCTCCTATGTAGCTGTCATATCCTTCGGGTAAACTCATAATAAAATCATGAATATTGGCGTTTTTAGCCGCTTTTACTACTTCTGTATCTTCTGAGTTGGGTTTTCCATATAATATATTCTCCTTTATTGAACCGGTAAACAAAAATATATCCTGCTGAACCATACCAATATTCTCTCTTAATGATTTTATTTTTACATCTTTTATATTAATATCGTCAACTAATATTTCACCATCATTAACTTCATAAAATCTGGGAATCAACTGGCAAAGAGTAGTTTTCCCACCACCAGATGGACCTACCAATGCCATTGTCTCTCCCGGCATTATGATAAGATTTATGTTGGATAAAACAATTTTTTTTTCGCTATACTTAAAAGCAACATTTTTAAACTCGATCTTTCCCTTTATTTCTTTTAAGGTAACAGCATCTTCTTTGTCTACTATAGAAGGTTTTACTTTCATAATTTCCACAAATCGTTCAAAGCCAGTCATGCCATCTTGAAATTGCTGAGTAAAGTTAGTGAGTTTTCTAATCGGCTGAAGAAAGAAATTTATATACAAAAGATAGGCAACTAAATCCCCAATATTTACATATCCCCGATAAACAAAAAATCCACCAACGCTTAGTGCAATAATATTTAAGATATTTGACAAAAAGAATATTCCAACAAAGAACTCTGCCATTACTTTATAAGCAAATTCTCTCGAACTATTAAACTCTCTATTCCCCTCGTTAAATTTTTCAATTTCGTACTCTTCGTTAGTAAATGATTTTGCAACCCGAATACCAGATATACTGTTTTCTAATTGTGCATTAACATTGGCTATTCTTTTTTTGACTGAGCTAAAGGCACTCGACATTTTTTTCCTTTTTAAAATTGCATACCAGATTAACAAAGGTAAAAAACCATATATAATTAAAGTGAGCCTCCATTCTATAAGGGTAAGAATAATAAATGAACCTATAAGCATTACCAGGGATAGGAATAAATCTTCTGGTCCGTGATGGGCTAATTCAGAAATCTCCCTTAGGTCGTTTACTATCCGAGACATTATGTGCCCGGTTTTTACATTATCAAAATAATCAAAAGATAGAGTCTGTAAATGTTCAAAGAGGTCTCTTCTCATGTCCCGTTCCATTCTGGTTCCCACCATATGTCCCCAGTAATCTATAATATAATTTAAAACTGCTCTAATTACAGCAAGCACTAACAGGGCTATAATAAACATATAAAATATTCTTAATCTACCATTAGGTATAATATCATTAATAAATTGCCTGGTAATCAAGGGGAAAGTTAAATCAATGGAGGCTATTAAAAAAGCGCAGCTTAGATCCAATATAAATAAATTCAAGTAGGGTTTATAATAAGATATAAATTTTTTTAGCATTATTCTCCCTTTTTTATTATTTTAATCCTTCTAGTCTTATTGTTGAATGTTTTTACTGTTTAACTTATAAAGTTTATCATTTTAAAAAAGGTTTTTCAAATGCACGACCTTAAAAATTATCTTTACTTTGATTTTAAAAAATGATAAACTTTAAACTGCACGTTACAATTTATATATATATTTCGGAAGGAGCTTTTTAATGAATAAATCAATGAATATTTTTAGAATCTCGACTGTTTTAACTATATGCCTTTTGGTATTTTTAATTTTTAATTTTTCTTTTGTTTTTGCTGATGAAGGAACATCTGCTACCGAAACAAACCCAGAAGATGTCGAAACTATTTTACCTCCTGAGACTATATTAGCTTCTTTTGGGGGACAAACTATTACACTGGGTGAGTTTAATCAAATATGGGAACAGGTACCGGAAGATTATAAGTTACAACTTGATAAAAGTACAGCACTTGACCAGGTGATTTCTGAAAAACTTCTGATTCAAGAAGCAAATAATATGGGATTAGAAAAAGATAACGATGTATTAGAACAGATAAAAAAAATGACCGAACAAATACTAGTCCAGGCTTTAATACAAAGAGAAATATTAGATAAAGTAGCTGTTAGTGACGAAGAGGTTTCGGAATACTATGAAAAAAACAAGGATAGTTTCACCGAAAAAGAACAAATCCATTTATATAATATTTTGGTAGAAACTGAAGAAGAAGCTAAAGTTATTCTAGAACAATTAAAAGCCGGAGGAGATTTCAGCGAAATTGCCAAAGAAAAATCTACCGGCCCCAGTGCTGCCCAAGGTGGAGATTTGGGATACTTGACTAAAGGTACAGTAATTCCAGAAATTGACGAGGTAGTCTTCGCCTTAGAATTGGAAGAGTTAAGCGAAGTAGTTAAGACTGATTTCGGTTTTCACATTTTGAAAATTACTGAGAAAAAACCAGAAACTGTTAGAACCCTCGAAGAGGTTAAAGAGGAAATCCTTCAAACCTTGCTTCCTGTTAAGCAAAAAGAAGCTTTTGATAATCTATTAGAAGAACTAAAGGGGAAAGCAGAAATCGAAATAAATGAAGAAGCATTAAGATAGTATCGAGTATATAGTATTTAGTATATAGTGAAGAAGGGAAGAGATAAAATAAAGAATCCAGAAGATAAAAAGGATAGTATCGCGTATAGAAAAAAGGGTACGAGTTAATCGTACCCTTTTTTCTATTAAGGCAAATGTACTATTATATCCTCTGTATTTTTGTTATTTCCTGTCCGCTATTTCTTTTTTCTTTCCCATCTTCTGTCTTATCTTTACTATATACTATATACTAAATACTATATACTGTCCTATCCGCTATAATTTCTCCAAGGGTGCGAAATTCACCGATAACTTTTTTAATCCCACTCTTTCAAAATCCACAGTTATAAAAATATCATTTTCAGTATCTATTTTATTTAATATAGTCCCTATTCCCCAATCCACATGCCTTATCTTATCTCCCACTGCTACCTCAATTTTTTCTCTTCTACTATCAAGTGAAGGAATTTCTTCTCCTTTTTCTATATCTGCTTTTTCTTTAAGATCTTTTGGAATCTCAGAAATAAATCGTGAAACTCTGTTGAATAAGGTATTACCATTCAAATTTCTTCTCCAGGCATAAGTCAAATATAACCTTTCTTTAGCCCTGGTCATCCCCACATAACACAACCTTCTTTCTTCTTCTAATTCCTCTTCACTATTCAGAGAACGAGAATGAGGGAATATGCCTTCCTCAAACCCGGTAATAAAAACCACCGGAAATTCTAAACCCTTAGCACTATGCAGAGTCATAACTGTAACTACATCCTCTTCTCCTTTGTAAAGATCGATATCTGTAATTAAAGCAACGTACTCTAAGAAGGCAGTTATAGATTTATCTTCGTTGTTCTCTTCAAACTCTTGTACTGCCAGGATCAATTCCTTTATATTTTCGATTTTGCTTTGAGCTTTGAATTCCCCTTCTTTTTTTAGTTCCTCATAATAATTGATTTTTTTTATTAACTCTATGAGTAGTTCACTCCCCTTGATTTCTTTTTTCTTTTCGCTAAGTTCATCAATCAGGGAAGTAAATTTTTTTATTGCTTCTTTCCTGTCTATAGATATTTTTATTACCCTCAATCCCTGTTTTAAAGCTTGGTGAAAATTTAAATTATTTTTTCTGGCAAATTCATCTATTTTGCTTAAAGTAATCTTGCCTATACCTAATTTGGCATTATTAATGATCCTTAAAAAGCTCACCCCGTCTTTTTGATCATAAATAAAACGCAGATAAGCCAGAATATCTTTTACTTCCTTTCTTTCGTAAAATCTTAAACCACCCACTATTCTAAAAGGGACCCCTTGTTTATTAAATATCTCTTCAAATGCTCTCGATTGAGCATTGGTCCGATATAAAATGGCGAAGTTTTTAAAAGCTTTATCTTCTTCTTTGTTTAATTTTATAATCTCTTGACTGGCAAATAACGCCTCGTCCAGGGCACTGGCTGCCTCAAAACACATTATCTTTTCTCCACCCTTCTTATCGGTCCAAAGCTCTTTTTCTTTCCGGTGTTTATTGTGTTTTATCAGATTTGTTGCCCCTTCTAATATCACTTTAGTAGACCGATAATTCTGCTCTAATTTAATTACTCTACTGTGAGGAAAATCCTGTTCAAATCTTAAAATATTGCTTAAGTCAGCTCCTCTGAATTTATAGATACTCTGATCAGGATCACCTACTACAAATAAATTATGATCTCTGTTCGAAAGTAATTTTACTAACTGATATTGGGCTATGTTTATATCCTGATATTCATCTACTAAAATAAATCTGAATTGATTCTGATAATGTTCTAAAATTTCAGGTCTTTCTCTAAATAGTTTCACGGTTAGTAAAATTAGATCTCCAAAATCCATTGCGTTATTTTCGAATAAATCTATTTGATATTGTTGGTAAACCCTTGCTACAATTTTCTTAAAATAACCTATAGCATTATATTCAAACAATTCTACATCTTCTAAATTATTCTTTGCTCTGTCTATTATAGAAGAAATAACATTGGGGCTATATTTTTTATTATCTAAATCGAGAGTCCCAAGACACCTTCTTATCATACTAAGCTGATCGCTTTTATCATATATAACAAAATTTTTATCATAACCCAGTATATCTATCTCCTGGCGTAAAATCCGTGCACAGATAGAATGAAAAGTACCCATCCATAAGCCTTTCATCATATTCCTATTGGAACTAACTTTACTTAACAATTCAATCCTATTTTTCATCTCTTGAGCAGCTTTATTGGTAAAGGTAACAGCTAGTATATTTCCGGGATTTATTTTCTTCTGAAAAATTAAATAAGCAATCCTGTGGGTCAGAACTTTTGTTTTTCCACTACCCGCACCTGCAATAACTAATATGGAAGTTTCTTTAACTTTTACTGCTTCTTGCTGTCTCGAATTTAAATTATCTAATATCTTCATTTTTTTCTTATATAACTCCAATTTTCCTAAGTTTTTCTTCTAAAGTTGGCATATGATTTCCATTCCAGAATATTTTCCCGCAATTAAGACATCTTTTAAACCAATAACCTCTCCTGCGGACATCTAAGGGAACCTCTCCTTTAACCTCCTCTTCCTTAACTTTTTGCAAGAAATTATTACAATTTGAACATCTACTAAATAGATTTTCTTTATTTACTTTTAATTTCAATTCTTTTATAATTTGTTCTAATTGCCCGTCAAGATCATCTTTGTCAAGATAAAAAATCCAGGGCAATTTTCTTAAAAACTTTACCCTGGATAACAAAATTCTATACTCTCTTTTAGTCAGATGAATAACTGATATATAATCATTTTGAAAATACAGGACATCAAAACCTAAAATCCTGAGCAAAATTGCTAATTTTTGCAATCTATAAACTACAAAGCGATTTTCTTTCATAATTTATTTTAAAATATTTTCTATTCTATTTAACCCCTCTTTAATATCTTCTAAAGATGCAGCATAAGACAACCTTAGATATCCTTCTGCTTCGAATGCACTACCCGGAATTAAAGCAACTTCCACTTCCTTTAAAATAAAATTAGAGAGGCCAAATGAATTACTAATCTTCTTGCCGTTATATTCAATTCCTCTTTCTAATATTTTACTTACATTAGGAAAGGCATAAAAAGCTCCGGCTGGTTCAAGACAGGAAATTCCTTCTATTTCATTTAGTTTTTTTACCATATATTTCCTTCGCTCATCGAATGCTTTTCTCATTTCTTCGATAGCATCTTGTTTCCCGTTTAAAGCCTCCACACTGGCTTTTTGAGCAATAGAATTGGGATTAGAAGTACTGTGCCCTTGGATTTTGGACATTCCTTTGATAATATCTTCCGGACCTGCAGCATAGCCAATTCTCCAGCCAGTCATAGCATAAGATTTGGAAACTCCATTTATAGTAATAATTTTTTCTTTTATTTCATCACTTAAGGAAGCTATGCTTAGATGTTTTGCATTATCATAAACCAATTTTTCGTATATTTCATCACATATACAATAGATATTATATTTTAAGAGAAGCTGTGCTATCTTTTTTAATTCCTCTTGTTCATAAACAGCTCCGGTAGGATTATTAGGGCTGTTTAAAATAAGTAATTTGGTTCGTGAAGTTATCTTTTCTTCAACCTGAGCAGCAGATAATTTAAAGTCTTCCTCCTGATAAGTATTGATAAAGATGGGAACTGCTCCCGCAAATTTAATCTGCTCTGTGTAACTAACCCAGCAAGGGATAGGTAACAATACCTGGTCACCTGGATTACAAATAGTTAAAATTGTATTAAAAAGGCACTGTTTTGCTCCGTTAGATACAATTATCTCTGAAGTTTTGTACTCTACTTCATTATCTTTCTTAAGTTTTTCTAATATAGCTTCTTTAAGCTCAATTATTCCTGAACTCACGGTATAGTGGCTAAACCCTTCTCTAATAGCAGAAATAGCCTTTTCTCTAATATTTTCTGGAGTACCAAAGTCAGGTTCACCTGCTGCAAAACTAATTACTTTCTTCCCTTCCTGCTTCATTTTTAATGCTTGGGCAGTAATAGCCAAAGTCTGGGATAGATTTATATTTTTTACTCTTTCCGAAATAGTCATCTTTTCCCTTCCTTTCTGGTAAAAATGAAACTTTTGTACCAGGCACTTTTATTTCATTTTTAGATATAATCGAGCCAACTTAAGTATTTCTCTTCTTCCCCTTTAGCGATAGCAAAAAACTTTTTCTGAATATTTTCAGTTATTGGGCCACGCTTACCTTCACCGATCTGATAATTATCAATTTCTCTAATAGGAGTTACTTCGGCCGCTGTACCGGTAAAAAATACCTCATCAGATATATAAAGTTCATCTCGACAGATATACTTCTCTTGAACCTGGTAGTTCATGTCCTCTGCAATTTTTATTATAGAATCTCGAGTAATTCCTTCTAACACTGTGGCAGTAGGAGTTGTATAAATTACTCCATTTCTAATCCAGAATATATTCTCACCTGATCCCTCAGTTACAAAGCCTCTTGTGTCTAATAAGATAGCTTCATCTACCCCTGCTTCAATTGCTTCCATCTTAGCAAATATAGAATTGGCGTAATTTCCACAAATTTTAGCTTTTTGAGAGGTGGAATTTATATAACTTCGGGCATAACTCGAAATCTTAGTTTTAATCCCTTTAGCTAATGCTTCCTCACCTAAATAAGCACCCCATTCCCAAACAGCTACGGTGCAGCTAACTGGACAATTAAATGGATTTAATGATAAATCATTATATCCACGATATACTAAAGGTCTAATATAGCAACTTTTTAATTTATTTACCTTAATAGTGTCTTTAACCGCCTGTCTGAATTCTTCTTTGCTGTAAAGAATATCCATTTTTAATATTTTTGCAGAATTAAATAAGCGTTCAATATGTTCTTTTAATCTAAAAACTGCGGTCCCACTCTCGGTCTCGTAAGCCCTTATACCTTCAAATACTCCACTTCCATAATGCAGGGCATGAGTGCATACATGAACTTTTGCCTCGTCCCAATCGACCATCTTCCCATCCATCCAGATTTTTTCAGCTTTCATTTTTACTTACCTCCTTCTCAAAACAAAGTTTTAATAATTTTAACACATTTTTACAATAATTACATACTATTTATTTTTGTAACTCTTTTTTAAACATACAACGCTTATAGAATGTGAAATAAATAAAATTGCGAAAAAGTATATAGGAGCTCGATAGCAAGGAGTCAGAATTTAGAACAATAAATTACCATTTCCTTATTTATATCTAACTAAACTGTCAAAGTTTACTTTAATATTTTAATAGTAAATGCTAATTAAATATTTTATCCTAATTCTTCTAACTTTACTTTTTGGATTTCAATATTATCACTATTGAGAATGATTTTAGCGGTTTTTTTTACTTTCTCTGTTAAACCGGTGGTGTAGTAATTTTCTTTACTTTTCCCTTCTTCTTTTGAGATTCCCTTTTGAATTAGAACTTCTTTTAAAGTTAATGAGGTGCTGACAGCCGGATCAATTAATATTACTCCTGAACCCATAATATCTGATATTACCCTTTTTAAAAAGGAATAGTGTGTGCAGCCTAATATCAAAGTGTCAATTTGCGCATCTTTTAAAGGTTTTAAATATTCTCGGGCAACTTCATAGGTTTCAGGTGCAGTAAATTTACCGGCCTCAACTATAGAAACAAATTTAGGGCAAAAATTAGAAAAAACTTTTATTTCAGGAGCAACTTTTTTAATCTCTTTAGGATAAGCTCCATTTTTGGTGGTAAATTCGGTGGCAATAATTCCAATCTTCTTGTTTAAAGTCTTCTTTACGGCATCCTGAACTGCTGGCTGGATAACTCCGATGATGGGAATAGAAAAATATTCTCTTGCTTTTTTGAGGCTGGCAGCGGTAGCTGTATTGCACGCTATAACACAAATTTTAATTTTTTTCTTTAAAAGGAAGCTAATTATCTGGAAAGTAAATTTAATTAGTTCTGATTGGTTTTTCTCGCCATAAGGTTGACGCTGATTATCAGCAAAATATTCAATATTTTCTCGGGGAAGCAATTTTTTAACTTCTTTTACTAACGACAAACCACCTAACCCCGAATCTAAAAAACCAACCGGTTGATCTTTCATTTAATACCCCTTTTTTCTGTAAAATACAAGCAATATTCTTTACATTAAAAAGTAATTTACGGGTTTAATATTTATAACCTTGGGCGAAGAAGGGAAGGTTAAAGGCTGATTTATGGATACCTTTATCATAATATTTCAAATCGTTAAGTTTTAAAGCTTCTGTTTCGTTAAAGTTGTTTATGGGGTGATATTTCTTGGAACAGAAAGTAAACCCAATCACCCCGCTGGGATAAGTGGGCACTAAGGTGTAATAATATTCCGAAATGGGATAAATATCTCTTATAAAAGAGAATAGTGATTTAATTATTTCTGAATGATAGAAGAACGATTCTGCCTGGGTAACTACAATTCCATCATCTTTTAAGGCCTGGAACATTGCTTCAAAAAATTCTCTTCTAAATAAAACTTCAGCAGGTCCTATGGGGTCAGAAGAGTCGACGATAATTATATCATATTCATTTTTGTGAGCTTGTACGAATTCATTTCCATCCTCACAATATATTTTTACTTTGGGGTCATCGAAACTATTAGCCAAATAAGGAAAATGTCTTTTAGATATCTCTATTACTTTTCTATCGATCTCACAGACATCTACTTCTTTAACATTATCGTGTTTTAATATTTCCCTTACTGTTCCTCCATCTCCTCCTCCAATTACCAGAACTTTTTGAGCTTTTTTATGCACACATAAAGGGACATGGGCAATCATTTCATGGTAACAGAATTCATCTGTCTCAGTAAGCATAATTACTCCATCGATAAGCAGAATTTTACCAAAGGATTCACTTTCTACTACTTCAATCTCTTGAAATTCTGATTTTATCTTTTCGAGAGATTTTGTAATCTTTATCTTTAAAGTTCTGCCTTTTTCTATTTCATATTTTTCTTCTATCCAAATGTCTTTATGATTCAAATATTTTAGCCCCTTAAAATATAATGCATTTTAACTTCTTTTGCTTCAAAAAATTTCTTGGTAAACTCTACTGCCACTGATGGCTCATAATATTTACAACTGAATATATCTATATAAGCATTGTTAGTATTGTTGGCAAAATGTCCTGAAATTAAAGAAGTTTCAATCAACTGCACCATAGAAAACCCAGCAACTCTCTCTTCTTCACCAAAATGAACAACTTGAGTATCCCCAAATTGTTTCATTTCAATTAATTCACAAAGTTCTTTAACATATCTTTTTATAGCCCTGGCATCTCTTATGGTCTCAGGATTGCATCCATAAAGATCTACACTGGTTAATAATCCCCAGGCGTTGGTGTCGTAAAATTCTTTCTTTATATTTCGCATTTTTCTGATACCTCCGGTTTGTGTAAAAGTTTTACTGGAAAATCCAAAATACCTCTTTTTACTTCTGTAACCGAAATTGAACCCGCTCCTAATTCTTTTTTAAGAAAATCCAATGCTTTTTCACTTTTTATTTCAGTTCCGCAGGTAAAAATATCTAAAGCACAATAGCCATATTCAGGCCAGGTGTGAATGGAAAAATGGGATTCGGAAATTACCACCACCCCACTTACTCCATGAGGAGAGAATTTATGGAAGGTCGAATTTAGAGCGGTTGCTCCTGAAATCTTTACTGCTTCTAACAGTAGTTCTTCTATTTTTTCAACATTGTTAATTGAGCTGGTATTACAATTATAAAGTTCTACTAATAAATGGTTCCCCAAGTAGTTCATTCCTTAACTTCGCGATATATGACGATATATCGCCCCCCCTTCTTTAAAAAATTTACTGCATATATCATCTACTTTCTTGATATTTCGCAATATTAAAAAATCATTAAAATACAAAAGATAATATATCAAAATCTCTGCAATTAATCAATATATTTTAATATATTTTTTAATTTTTTTTACAAAAAAAATGAGGAGAGAGCATAAGTCTGTTGTACATGTTATTTTTTATTGTTTTTTTCTCTATTTTATCTCTAAAAAATTATTGTCCAGATAATTCTATTCGTCAAATACTCTGATAAATATTGGGTCTATATTTTTCAGATAAGTCTGATAATTAAAGCATTCTTCTATTTCTGATTTTGTTAAATATTTACCTACTTCCGGGTCTCCCAATAAAAGTTCTTTAAAATCGGCTTGACCCTGCCAGACCCGCATAGAAATTTCCTGCACTATCCTATAAGCCTCCTCTCTGGAAAGACCTTTTTCGGTAAGGTCCAGCATTATCTTTTGAGAAAAGATCAGACCTTTGGTTTTTTCCAAATTTTCTTTCATTCGCTCGGGATATACATTTAAATTAGAAATAAGATTAGTAAATTTTTGTAACATATAATCGACTAAAATATTGCTATCGGGAATAATAATCCGCTCTGCAGAAGAATGAGAAATGTCTCTCTCGTGCCATAGGTTTACATTTTCCAGAGCAGTCATAGCATTAGCTCTAACTACTCGTGAAAGTCCGCAAATTCTCTCACAAATTATGGGATTTCTCTTATGTGGCATGGCTGAAGAACCCTTCTGCCCAGGGGAAAATTTTTCTTCTGCTTCGTAAATTTCAGTCCTCTGTAGCCCCCTTATTTCAGTGGCAAACTTTTCTAAAGAACTGGCAATTACTGCTAAGGTACCTAAATAATAGGCATGTCGGTCTCTTTGAATAATTTGATTAGAAATCTTTGTTGGTTTCAGACTTAATTTTTCACAAACATATTCCTCGACATGGAGGTCAATATGGGCAAAAGTGCCTACTGCCCCCGATATTTTACCATAACTTATTTCTTCCTGCGCCCTCTTCATCCTTTCCAAATTTCTCTCCATTTCGGAGAACCATAAAGCCATTTTAAAGCCAAAAGTAATCGGCTCGGCATGAACGCCATGTGTCCTTCCTACCATCAGAGTATATTTGTGCTCTAAAGCTCTTTCTTTTAATGCATTTATCAAATTATCAATATCTTTTATGATTATTTCAGCAGACTGCTTTAACATCAAGGCTAAAGAAGTATCCAATATATCAGAAGAGGTTAATCCTTGATGGAAATAGCGGGAATACTCTCCTAAATTTTCCCCCACAGCAGTAGTAAAAGCTAGTACATTGTGCTGAGTCACTTTTTCTATTTCCTGAATACGGTTTAAAGAATATCTGGCATTTTTTCTGATGTTTTCAATGGCTTCTTGGCCTATCTTTCCTAATTCAAATAAAGCTTCACAAACTAAAAGCTCTATTTTTAACCAAGTTTTATATCTATTCTTCTCTTCCCAGATATTTTTCATAACCGGGAGGGAATATCTATCAATCATTATTATCACCTCATATTTAGTCGTTAGTGAATAGTCGTTAGTCGTTAGTAAGGGCAGACCCTGTATCTGCTCTCCGTAAAAAGACGTTCCCCATTTTCACTAGGACAGTCCCGCCTTTCTATTAATTCTCCCTTTGCCAATTGACCCATTGAATTAGTTAATCAGTTAGGTGGTTCGTTTGGTTTATTGGTCTGTCGGTTTTCCAGTCTACCGACCTATTAATCAATTTAACATTTATTCTGTTTATTTAAATATTTTTTCTCGAATGATAGTTTGACTTCTTTTGGGACCTACAGATACTATAACTACTTTTGTTTTTACCAATTCTTCTATCCGGCTAATATAATCCTTTAATTGCTGGGGAAGGTCTCCGTATTTAGTTATCTGAGAAATATCTCCTTTCCATCCTTCCATCTCTTCATATCCCGGGATACAGTTCTGTAAGATCTCTAAATTAACTGGGAACTCTTCTATTATTTCTTCATTATATTTATAATAAGTGCATATTTTGATCTTGTCAAAATCGCTTAGGACATCTACCTTGGTTAGAGCCATGTTATCCATCCCATTAATTCTGACTGCGTATTTTACTAATACCGCATCGAACCAACCACATCTTCGAGGCCTTCCGGTAGTTGCTCCAAATTCTCCCCCTTTTTGACGGGTATATTCTTCCAATTCCCCTTGCATTTCCGTAGGGAAAGGACCTCTTCCTACTCGGGTAGTATAGGCTTTGGTTATTCCCATAACTTTGTCTATCTTAGTAGGACCTACGCCTGTCCCAATGCAAGCCCCGCCGGCTATTGGATTAGAGGAAGTTACATAAGGAAAAGTCCCATGGTCAACATCTAAGAGAGTCCCTTGAGCACCTTCAAATAATATTTTTTTATTTTCATTAATTGCCTGATTTAAGTATAGGGAAACATCTGTCACGTATCTTTTTAACAATTGACCATATTCCCTATACTTTTTTAAAATGTCCTTCTTTTCCTGATTAGATATTTTAAGCCCATATAATTTTTCAAAAATAGTTTCCTTTTCGTTTAGATTATTCTCTAATTTTTTTGGTAAAAACTTTTCATCGATCAAATCAATCATTCTTATCCCGGTGCGGGCAATTTTATCTGCATAAGCTGGACCAATACCTCTTTGGGTTGTACCTATTTTATCTTTCCCTCTTTTTATTTCTTTTATCTCATCCAAGGTTTTATGATAAGGTAAGACAACATGGGCTTTAAAATCTATCAATAAATTGTCATCGATTTCTATGTTTTTTTTCTTTAAATTTTCTATTTCCTGCAATAAAGCTTCCGGATCTATCACCACTCCGTTACCGATAAGACATTTTACCCCTTTATGCAAGATACCAGAAGGTATAAGGTGAAAGATAAATTGTTTATCTCCCTTTACTACCGTATGACCCGCATTACAACCCCCTTGATATCTAACAATAATGTCTGTTTCCTCGGAAAGCAAATCAGTTATTTTACCTTTTCCTTCGTCTCCCCATTGAGACCCAACTACTACTAATGTTGACATAAAAAATTACCTGCTCTTTCGATATTTTAGTCCAACAAAGGGCAGACACAAGGTCTGCCCCTACGACTTTTTCAATAATGGCTAATTTATTTTAAATTTATTCCCTGTATTTTTCTTTTTTTTTCTTGACTCGATACTCAATACTATATACTCGATACTGTTTTTATTCCCATTCAATCGTCGCTGGTGGTTTTGAACTTATATCATAAACCACACGATTAATACCTTTAACCTCGTTGATAATTCTATTGGATATCTCTCCCAATATCTTATCTGAAATTTTCGCCCAATCAGCAGTCATTCCATCACTACTGGTTACAATCCTTAAGGTAAGGGCAAAATCATAGGTTCGACTATCTCCCATTACCCCTACTGTCTTTATGGGAAGTAAGATGCCAAAAGATTGCCATACCTTTTTATAGAGACCGTTCTTTTTTATTTCTTGTTTAATTATTTCGTCTGCTTCTCTTAAAATATCTAATCTTTCCTTCTCTATTGGACCAATTATCCTAATAGATAAGCCCGGACCAGGGAAAGGTTGTCTCCAGATTACCTCTTCAGGAAACTTTAGTTTTTTCGCTACTTTTCTCACTTCATCCTTAAACAGATATTTTAAAGGCTCCAGGACTTTAAATTTCATTTCATCAGGCAATCCACCTACATTATGATGAGACTTGATCTTTAAAGAAGGACCTTCTAAAGAAATACTCTCTATCACATCGGGATAGAGAGTCCCTTGTAATAAATATTCTACCTTACCGATGTCTTTTGCCTTTTCCTCAAATACTCGGATGAATTCTTCCCCAACGACCTTTCTCTTTGTCTCGGGGTCACTTACGCCTTTCAATCTCTTTAAAAATCTCTCAGAGGCATCAACATAGATTAAATCTATTTTAAAATTGTCTTTAAATCTTTTTTGTACTTCTTCTGCTTCTCCCTTTCTTAATAGGCCATTATTAATGAAAATACAATATAGCTGATTGCCAATAGCCTTGTGGGTTAATACTGCTGCCACCAATGAATCTATCCCTCCACTTACGCCAGCTACTACCCTACCTTTGCCTACTTTTTCTTTAATCCCCTTTACAGATTGTTCGATAAATGACTTCAGATTCCAACTAGGCTTACACTGGCATATCTTATACAGAAAATTCTCAAATATCTTTTTTCCTAAAGGAGTATGGGTAACTTCAGGATGAAATTGGATTCCATAAATTTTCTTCTCTCTATTTACCATGGCGGCAACTTTGGTATTCTCGCTATGGGCGATGGCTTTAAAATTTAGAGGAAGATCTTCTACTAAATCCTGATGACTCATCCAACAGACGGTCTCTTTAGGAAATCCATAAAAAATATCCTCTTGATTATCCAAAATAATATTAACCCTGCCATATTCTGCCTGAGATGTTTTTACCACTTTACCTCCTGAGAATTGGGCAATCAGTTGGGCACCATAGCAAATTCCTAATATGGGAATGCCTAATTCAAATATCTTTTTATCACACACTGGTGCTTGAACTTCATATACGCTTGCTGGTCCCCCGGAGAGGATAACCCCTTTAGGTGGATCCTGTCGTATTTTTTCCAAGTCAACAGAATAAGGAAGTATTTCCGAATAAACCTTAGCTTCTCTTGTCCGTCTGGCGATTAATTGGGTATATTGTGAACCAAAATCTAAAATTGCAATCCATTCTTTCTTTTCCCCTTTTTTCAAACAAATCCCTCCAGTTTACGCTTTTCGGTTTCTATGAAATATTTTATAAATATTCAACAATTTACTATCAATAATTTATTCACAGTAATAATTATAACATATCTTTAATTTGTAACCATATTTATTTAATATTTTTAAATTTTTTTTAAAAAAAAAGAAGGATTTTTATAAATTGATGTAGTATTATAGTAATATAATTAGAAATAATCTTGAATTTTAGGATATTATATGAAAAATTTTCCCAATTAAATATCACAATCTGTATGAAGGTAGGGGGAGAGGCCTTTTCTTTTATAGAAAAGGAGCCGAAGGGGCACGATGTATGATACATTTAAACTCTCAGGCAAAAGGACCCTTGCTGGACAGAACTCTGGAAAGTTTTTTAGTAAACACCGAAGGGGTAATTTTTCGTTATCTATTTATAATGAAAAAAATCTCTCAGGTAAAGAGACAGAGCAGGAATAATTCTTGAATATTCCTTTTCTGTCTTTTTTTATTTTTAACTAAAATAGTAGAAAAACTAAGGAGGTAACCAAATGAAATCAGATCTACAGATTGCTCAAGAAGCCAAACTAAAACCTATCACCGAAATTGCTGAATCTATCGGAATAAGGGAAGATGAATTAGACCTTTATGGTAAATACAAAGCCAAGGTCTCTCCCGATATCCTAAAGAGACTAAAAGATAGACCTCAAGCCAAATATATCGTAGTAACTGCCATCACCCCAACTCCTTTGGGAGAAGGTAAGACGGTAACTTCCATCGGATTAGGCCAGGGTTTAGCCAAGATAGGTAAAAAAGTAATAAATACCCTGCGCGAACCCTCGATGGGACCGGTCTTCGGAATAAAGGGTGGAGCAGCTGGTGGAGGTTATTCGCAAGTCGTTCCCATGGAAGACCTAAACCTCCACTTTACCGGAGATATCCATGCGGTAGGAGCAGCCAATAACCTGCTCTGTGCCATGTTGGACACTCATCTACAAAAGGGTAACCAACTGAGAATAGATATCCACAATATCAATATTAATCGAGTGGTGGATATCTCTGACCGAGCCCTACGTCAAATCATCATCGGCTTAGGAGGGAAAGTTAACGGTATCCCCCGCGAGAGCGGCTATGATATCACCGTTGCCTCTGAGGTTATGGCTATCCTTTCTTTAGCTACTAATATCTTCGATCTTAGACAAAGATTGGGTCGAATGACGGTAGCCTATACCACTGATGGTAAGCCGGTAACTGCCGAAGACCTAAAAGCAGCAGGTGCCATGACTGTTCTCCTAAAAGATGCCTTAAAACCAAACCTCATCCAAACTTTGGAACATGGACCCTGCCTGATGCACTGCGGTCCTTTTGCCAATATCGCTCATGGAAATAATTCAGTTTTGGCTGATCTGATTGCCACTAAATTAGGTGATTATGTGGTCACCGAATCCGGTTTCGGAGCCGATATGGGTTTTGAGAAGATGTGTAATATCAAGTGCCGTACCAGTGGTCTGAAAGTAGATGCAGCTGTAGTAGTCTGTTCTATCCGCGCCTTAAAGATGCACGGAGGGGCGATTAAGGTAGTGGCCGGTAAACCTTTAGACCAAGAAACTTTGGCCAAAGAAGATTTAGAATCTGTAGCTAAAGGTTGTGAGAACTTAGAAAAACAGTTAGAAAATGTTCTCTTACATGGTGTACCTCCCGTAGTAGTAATCAATAGATTTACTACCGATACCCCAGCTGAGATCGAACTGGTTAAAGAGAAGGCCTTAGCTGCCGGAGCAACTGCCGCGGTTACCCACGAAGTCTGGGCCAAAGGTGGAGCAGGAGGAATTGAATTAGCCAAAGCTGTAGTGGAAGCTACTAAAAAACCCAATCATTTCCACCACCTCTATCCCTTAGATTTATCTATCAAAGAAAAGATTGAGACTATTGCCACTAAGATCTACGGGGCAGAAGGAGTTGATTATGATAGCTTAGCCGAAAAGAAGATTAAATTATTTATCGAAGTAGGTTTCGATAAACTTCCCATATGTATGGCTAAGACTCACCTTTCTTTATCTCACGATCCATCGGTTAAGGGCAGACCTCGTAATTTCCGTATACCTGTCCGGGATGTAAGGGCATCAGTAGGAGCAGGATTCCTCTATCCCCTTTTAGGAACCATGATGACTATGCCCGGATTGCCTTCGGTGCCGGCATCTACTAAAGTAGATATTGATGAAAATGGGAATACAGTGGGATTGTTCTAAATTAATTCGTATCTCGTATCTCGTGAATCGTATCTCGTTAAGAAAATAGAAATCAGAAAACAGAATTCAGAAGCTAGAATTTAGAATAAAAATAAGTCTAAGCTAAAAAGGTAAAAAATTACGGAATCTTTACTCGATACTCGATACTCGATACAATATACTAACGACTAATTAATAAGGAGATGATGCTTGGAACTAATTAAACAAATTTATTTTAAAAATTTCAAGTATAAAATAAAAATAATAGAATTAATGGAGGAAATATATTAAATGACTAATTATGTGATCGAAAATTTATATTATACCAAAAGTGACGAATGGTTAAAGGTAGAAGATAGTATTGGAACAATAGGAATTACTGATTATGCTCAGGATCAGTTAGGAGATATTGTTTACCTGGAAAAAATTGAAAAAGGGAAAAAATTAAAACAAGATGAAACCCTTACTACTATTGAATCAGTAAAAGCCGTATCTGATGTAAAAACTCCGGTAAGCGGTGAAGTAACCGAAGTAAACATAAAAGTTATTGAAGACGCTTCCATTATTAACAAAGAACCCTATATTGAAGGTTGGATTGCCAAAATAAAGATAGAAAATAAGGATGAATTAAAAAACCTGATGAATGCCAAAGAATATTCTGAATATAGAAAAGAATAGAGGTGTAATAAATATGAGATACATTCCTACTACTGAAGAACAGAAAAAGGAGATGCTGAAAGAGATTGGGGTTTCTTCTTTTGAAGACTTAATTGAAAGTATTCCTCAAGGCCTTAGATTAAAAGATAAATTAAATATTCCGGAGGCAATATCAGAAAGCGAATTAGAAGATAAAATTTTTCATATCGCTAAGAAGAATGCTGATTTCTACTCGATGAAACCTTTGTTAGGTGCTGGTTCCTACCGCCACTTTATCCCGGAAGCGGTAAAATTTCTTCTACAGAGAGAAGAGTTCTGGACCTGCTACACCCCTTATCAACCTGAATTGAGCCAAGGCACCTTGCAATCTATATTCGAATACCAGAGCTATATTTCCCGTCTTACCAAAATGGAGGTAATAATCCCCTCTATTTATGATGGTGCCTCAGCAACTGCTGAAGCAGCTTTGATGTCCCTAAGATTAACTCATAAAAATAAAATTATTGTATCGAATTTGCTTCATCCTCATTATCGAGAAACAGTCAAAACCTATTTAGCACCTCATGAACCAGAAATTATCGATTTACCTTATAATAATGGCTTGGTTGATATAAAAAAATTAAAGGCCTTGATTGACGAAGATGTAGCGGCAGTTATTATTCAAAGTCCCAATTTCTTTGGGGGCATAGAGAGGCTAAGCGAAATTTCTGAAATAGTTCATTCTAAAGATGCTCTTTTAATTAATGTAATTACCGAAAGTATGTCCTTGGGAATTTTAAAAGCTCCTGGTGAAATGAATGTGGACATTTTAGTGGGAAATGCCCAGTCTTTTGGAATGGATTTAAACTATGGCGGTCCCTACAATGCCTATTTAGCCACCAAAAAGCAATACATCAGGCAGCTTCCCGGAAGAATTGTAGGAGAAACAGTAGATGTTGATGAGAAACGAGTTTTTATAATGACTTTGCGAGCTCGAGAACAAGATATAAGGAGGGAAAAAGCAACTTCTAATATCTGCACTAACCACAATCTAAATGTTCTGACTGCTAATATTTTCCTTTCTTTAATGGGCACTGAGGGTCTTTATCAAATTTCTCTTCTTAATACTAAGTCTGCTCATTATTTAGAGAATTTATTATTACAAACCGGAAAATTTGAAAGAGTATTTGACTATCCTTTCTATAACGAGTTTTTATTGAAGAGCAAAGATGACATCTCTTCTATAAATAAAAAACTTTTGGGAAACAACTTTGTTCCCCCTCTTAAGATTTGCGAATTTTATCAAGAGAAAAATTTAAATAATGTTCTACTCTTTGCCGTTACCGAAGTGTTGAGCAGGGATAATTTAAACTTAGTAGCTAAAATTCTTTCGCAATAAGGAGAAATAAATATGAAATTAATATTTGAAAAAAGTATAAAAGGTAGAGATGGTTATTCACTACCCCAAGATTTATTTGATGATATTAAAGTTGAAAAATGTTTGCCTGAATACGCTATTAGTAAAGATAAAAAATTACTTAGTGAAGTCTCTGAAGTAGATGTTGTTCGGCACTTTACCAAACTATCTAAATTAAACTACGGTCTTGATGACGGATTTTATCCCTTAGGTTCATGCACCATGAAATACAACCCCAAAATCAATGAAAGATTAGCCTCCTTGAGCAATTTTGTCTATGCCCACCCTTTTGCCCCCGAAGAAACGGTACAGGGTTGTTTAGAGGTTGCCTATAACTTAAATAAACTACTCTGCGAAATAACCGGTATGGATGAATATACTATGGCCCCGGCTGCGGGAGCACACGGTGAACTTACCGGCATTCTCATTATGAGAAAATATTTTGTAGATCACGGGGACATTCGGCACAAGATGTTAATTCCCGATTCCGCTCATGGTACAAATCCTGCTTCAGCTGCTATGGGTGGGTTTCAAGTTGTTGAAGTAAAATCAAATGAAAAGGGAACGGTCGACCTAAAAGTATTGGCCGAATTAATGGATGAAGATACTGTAGGATTAATGTTAACTAATCCCAATACCGTAGGATTATACGATGAAGGAATAGAAGAAATTGAAAAGATTGTCCACGATAAAGGCGGTCTTCTCTATTATGATGGAGCTAATCTTAATGCCTCCTTGGGAATCATCAGACCCGGAGATGCCGGTTTTGATGTAGTTCATCTTAATCTACATAAAACTTTTTCTACTCCCCATGGAGGGGGTGGACCCGGTGCTGGAGTAATTGGAGTAAAGAAAGACCTTATTCCTTACCTTCCTACTCCCAATGTTGCTTTTAATTCTGACCAAAAAAAATATTATCTATCAGATGCAGGAGAAAAGAGCATTGGTATGGTAAGGGCATTCTGGGCTAATTTCTCGGTATTGGTTAAAACTTACGCCTGGATTCTTAGTATGGGTCCGGATGGTCTTTACGATGCTTCAAAAACAAGCATAATTAATGCCAATTACATCTTAGCCAAATTAAAGAAATATTATAAACCAGCTTATGACCGTTATTGTGGACACGAATGTACAGTTACCGGAAAAGAGTATAAAAAATATGGAGTAAAAACCTTAGATATTGCAAAAAGAATAATGGACTATGGAATGCATCCACCCACTATTTATTTCCCACATTTTGAACCTTATGCCGAGGAAACTATCATGGTGGAACCGCCCGAATCGGAAAGCAAGGAAACGCTCGACAAATTTATTGATATTATGATAAAAATTTCTAATGAAGCTAAAACCAATCCTGAATTATTGACCACTGCTCCTCATATTACTCCCATTAGAAGGACTAATGATGCCTTGGCTGTAAAGAGAGCAATTTTGACTTATGATGATGAATTAAAACTCAAAGATGAATTAAATTACAAAAATAAAAATATTGAATTTTAATAAGGAGGTCTAAAAATGGAAGAACTATTATTAACTCCTCTCCACGAGGAACACTTAAAATTAAAAGCAAGGATGATACCATTTGACGGCTTTGATATGCCTGTCCAATATACTAGTATTATTGAAGAACATTTTGCGATAAGAGAAAAGGTAGGCATCTTTGATGTGTCTCATATGGGCGAAATTGAACTTAAAGGAAAAGATGCCCTTCCCTTTGCTGATTACCTGGTAACCAATTCGGTAATGGAAATTAAAGATGGAGATATAAAATATTCTCCCTTATGTTATCCTCACGGTGGTCAGGTTGATGACCTCTTTGTCTATAAGGTACGGGATGATTTTGTACTTTTAGTAGTAAACGCCTCACCCAATTATTCGGTCAAAGATTATGATTGGATTATAAAGAATAAAGGTAATTTTGAAGTTGATATTTCCAATAAAAGTCGGAATTACGGAGAAGTAGCTGTTCAAGGTCCTGATGCGGCAAAACTTTTAGAACCTTTAGTAAAAGGAAAAATTTCTCTTAAAGAGTTGAAACGTTTTAAGTTCACAATTGGTGAATTGTTCGGTAAAAAAGTTCTTATTTCTCGAACCGGATACACCGGAGAAGATGGCTTTGAGATTTACACCTTTAATCCTGAAGATATTATAGGCATTTGGCAAGGTGTTCTTAAAGAAGGTAAAAAGTTTGGTATAAAACCATGTGGGTTAGGAGCAAGAGATACTACCAGATTTGAAGTTTGCTACTGGCTTTATGGAAATGATATTGATGAAACAGTAAATCCGTTAGAGAGTGGACAAGGTTGGACTGTAAAATTTGACAAAGAAAACTTTATAGGAAAAGATGCTTTACTTAAAATAAAAGAAAAAGGAATTAACAGAAAGTTAGTTGGACTTTATATCCCTCAAGGTGGTATTCCTAGAAGTAAAATGGAGGTACTAAAAGATGGCAAGAAGATTGGTTACATTACTTCTGGAAATTATTGTCCTTCTTTGAAAAAGGTATATGCTATGGCTATCTTGGACCTTCCTTATACTGAAAAAGGCAGCAAAGTAGATATAGCCATCAGGAATAGAGGGGTTAAAGCAGAAGTTGTGGATATGTCTTTTATTCCCCCATTTAATAAAAGATAAGAAAAAAACACTTAAATACAATTTATTTTCTAAAAAAAGAAGGATTTTGAACTTTTTTGTCGAATACATTATTACTAGTCAAAATATTAAAATGACGCTTACAAAAATATTTTTATAGACGGTGAGGTGATGCAATAAAAAAAACGGTATCCTACTAATCCCTTAGGGAGGTGATAATATATTCAATAACCATCCTGCATAATCTTTCATAATAAAATAATTAATTTTATGTTTAACTCGTATTATAAGCTAATATTTAGAATATATTTCAAGTATTAATAAATATAATATCAGGAGGTTTTTATTTATGACTGCTATAATGGATTTCTTAACTATACTTGATGATTTTGTCTGGGGACCACCCATGATGATAGCATTAGTAGGTACAGGAATATTTTTAACCATCAGGTTAGGTTTTCCCCAATTTTTACATTCTTCTTATGCCTGGAAATTAATCTTCAGAGGTGCTTTTAAGAAAGATGATACCTCAAAGGAAGAAGGAGAAATCACCCCCTTTCAGGCTCTAACTTCAACGCTTGCTGCAACTATAGGAAATGGTAATATCGCCGGAGTAGCCACTGCGGTCGCTGCTGGTGGTCCTGGTGCATTGGTATGGATGTGGCTTACTGCTTTAGTTGGAATGTGTACCAAAATGTGTGAAGCTACCCTGGGAGTAAAATACAGAATCAAAGATAAAGACGGAGCCTACGCCGGTGGTTCGATGTATTTTATCAAAAAGGGTTTGGGACAAGGATGGCTGGGCTGGTTCTTCGCCTTTTTCGGTGCAGTCGCTGCTTTTGGTATCGGAGATATGTGCCAAACTAACTCTATGGCTCTGGTAGGGATTAGTGTATTTAAAATACCACTTATAGTTACAGGTATTGTAATGGCCTTTTTAACTTGGATAGTTGTAGTAGGAGGAATTAAAAGAATTGGTGAAGTTACCGAAAAATTGGTCCCATTTATGGCTATTTTTTACATCATTGGAGCATTGATTATAATAATCGCTAAAATTAATCTTCTCCCCTGGGCTATTGGAGAAATATTTAGATCCGCCTTTACCGGAAGGGCTGCTTTTGGTGGATTTGCCGGGGCTACTGTAGCTCAAGCTATGAGGTTTGGAGTAGCAAGAGGAATATTCTCTAACGAAGCTGGTTTAGGTAGTGCAAGTATGGCTCATGCCGTTGCCAAGACTCCTCATCCAGCGCGTCAGGGCACCATTGCAATGATTGGGGTTATGATTGACACTTTAATTATCTGCTCTATGACCGGTATTGTTATTGTTTTGACTAAATCTTTAGAAACAGGTCTTACCAGTACTGCCCTTACTGCTTATGCTTTTACCTCTGTTTTAGGAGGATTAGGTGGACCTATTGTTGCTCTCGGTTCTTTATTGTTCGGTTATTCTACTCTTATTACCTGGTGTTACTATGGTCAACAATGTGCTCGATACATACTTGGTCCTATTGTAGTTAAACCTTATGCCTGGGTTTTTGTTATAGTTGCCTTTTTAGGCGCTGTAGTAAAAGTTCCTTTTGTCTGGTTGCTTACTGATGCCCTTAATGGAGCAATGGCTATTCCTAACTTAATTGGTCTACTCTTCTTAAGCGGTGTAATGGCTCAAGAACTAAAAGATTACTTTTCTAATCCTGAATTGTTAAATCGTTAAGATTTATATTTCTTTAAACCAAAAATGGCATTTTGATTTTTTGATCAAGATGCCATTTTTTTATTCAAATTATCTTTAATTATTAAAAGACCTCTATACTTTTCTCTTTTTAATATAGAGGTCTTTTTTATATTTATATTATTTTATTGTAAATTTGCTTAGTACATTCCGCCCATTCCACCTGGGGGCATAGCTGGCATATCTTTCTTTTCTTCGGGTTTATCGGCAACTAAACATTCGGTAGTAAGAATCATTCCACCTATACTGGCTGCATTTTGTAAAGCAGATCTGGTAACCTTAACCGGGTCAACAATACCAGCTTTTATCATGTCGGTAAATTCTCCGGTTGTAGCATCAAAACCGATTCCTTTTTCTTTGCCCTTTAATTTCTCTACTATCACTGAACCTTCATAACCAGCATTCTGAGCAATCTGTTTTGTTGGAGCTTCTAAAGATTTTATGATAATATCTGCTCCGATTTTCTGATCACCTTCTAACTTCATATCTTCCAAAGCTGCAATAATGTTTATCAGAACAGTTCCACCGCCAGCAACAATACCTTCTTCTACCGCTGCTTTAGTTGCAGATAAGGCATCTTCAACTCGATGCTTCCTCTCTTTAAGCTCAGTTTCAGTGGCAGCACCTACTTTAATAACAGCTACTCCGCCAACTAATTTCGCTAATCTTTCCTGTAATTTCTCTCGGTCATAATCAGAGGTAGTGTCATCTATCTGGATTCGAATTTGAGCTTCTCTTTTCTTTATCGTTTTTGTATCTCCTTTTCCTCCGACTATTATGGTCTCTTCTTTATTTATCTTCACTTGATGAGCAGACCCTAACATTTTTATTTCTGTATTTTCTAATTTAAGTCCTAATTCTTCAGAAATTAGCTGTCCGCCGGTAACCGTGGCAATATCAGCTAACATCTCTTTTCTTCTGTCCCCGAAGCCGGGCGCCTTCACAGAAACACAATTTAAGGTTCCTCTTATTTTATTTACTACTAAAGTAGCTAAAGCTTCTCCTTCGACATCCTCAGCAATAATTAATAAAGGTTTACCGGACTGGGCAACTTTTTCTAAAATAGGTAATAATCCTTTCATATTGCTTACCTTAGAATCAGTTATCAAGATATAGGGATCGTCTAAAATGGCTTCCATCCTTTCTGCGTCTGTTACCATATAGGGAGAAACATATCCTTTATCAAACTGCATTCCTTCTACTACCTCTAAAGTAGTTCCTAGGGTTTTGGATTCTTCTACAGTTATTACTCCATCTTTCCCTACTTTTTCCATAGCATCAGCAATAATATTTCCTATTTCCCTATCTGCAGCTGAAATTGAAGCTACATTAGACACAGATTCTTTATCGCTTACTTCTTTGCTCAACTTTTTAATTTCGCTAACTGCTTTTTCTACAGCTTTATCTATTCCCCTCTTTACCATAATAGGATTTGCCCCTGCTGCTACATTTCGTAGGCCTTCATGAATAATCGCCTGAGCTAATACAGTGGCAGTAGTTGTCCCATCTCCAGCAATATCATTAGTTTTGGTTGCTACTTCTTTAACAAACTGAGCCCCCATATTTTCAAAAGGGTCCTCAACGTCAATCTCTCGAGCAATAGTAACCCCGTCATTAGTAATAGTAGGGGAACCATATTTTTTATCTAAAACTACATTTCTTCCTTTAGGACCTAAAGTGATCCTAACCGCATCAGCTAAAGTATTTGCTCCTTTTTCTAAAGCTCTTCTCGCCTCTTCATCAAACAAAAATTGTTTTGCCATTTATTTATCCTCCATTTATATCTAATTTATCACATTTTTTACTTAAAAATTCAATAATATTTTTTAATATTTTTAAATAAAAATATTATATTTTATTTTTCAATAATAGCTAAAATATCTTTTTCGCTTAAAAGGAGATAATCTTCATCATCATCATCTTTGATATCTGTTCCTGAATATTTTGCGTATACTACTTTATCCCCTTTTTTAACGGTCGTAGGAACTAATTTTCCTTCTTTATTAGTGCCGCCTGGTCCTACTGATAATACTTCGCCAACTTGGGGTTTTTCTTTAGAAATGGTATCCGGAAGAACAATCCCCCCTTTGCTCTTCTCTTCTTCAACCATAGGCTTTATTAATACCCGGTCTCCTAGTGGCTTTAATCCTTTGATTTTCATTTTCTATAACCTCCTTTAATATTTTTAAAATCAATTAGCACTCTCATAGTAAGAGTGCTAAAAATACCTTATATATAGTATATAAACTTCCTAGGAAAAGCAAACCTCGTTATCGGCCATATTTAGCTATTTACCGCAATTCTTCATGATTATAAGTTATTTATTGCTTTTTTACTTCTATTTAATAGTTTTTTCTCTCTAATGGTAATCTTGAAACCGCATCTAAGCTTAAAGATGATTTCTTATTTTCTTTAAATTTATAATATCCAGCTGAAGCTATCATGGCAGCATTATCGGTGCACAGAAAAGTTGAAGGATAAAAAACCTTTATATTTAATAAATTTGCTTTTTTCTTTATCTCTCTTCTTAGAAGGCTATTGGCTGCAACTCCGCCAGCTAATACAATCTGTTTAGTTTTAAATTTTAAAGCTGCTTTTATGGTCTTTTCTACCAAGACATCGATTACTGCTTGTTGGAAAGAAGCTAATATATCGCTAACAGGTATATTTTTATTCTCTTTTTTTAATTCCTTTATATAGTAGATTACTGCGGTTTTAAGACCGCTAAAACTAAAATCGTAACTTTTATCATTTAAAAGTGGGCGAGGGAATTTAATTGCGGAAGGTTCTCCTTCTTTAGCTAATTTTTCAGTAATCGGTCCACCGGGGTAACCCAAGTCCAACACCTTAGCTATTTTATCAAAAACCTCTCCTGCTGCATCATCTTTGGTCTGGCCTAATAATTTATATTCTCCAAAATGTCTTATATATACCAAAGATGTATGCCCACCAGAAACGATTAAACAAACAAAAGGAGGTTTTATTTCATTATGTTCTAATAAATTTGCATAAATGTGAGCTTCAAGGTGGTTTATTCCGATAAAAGGTATATTTTGAGCATAGGCCATGGCTTTAGCGACAGATAATCCCACCAAGAGTGAACCTATTAAACCTGGACCGTAAGTTACTGCTATTGCAGATAAGTCAGTAATCCTTTTCCCTGATTCGTCTAAGGCTTTATCAATTACCGGAATGATGAACTCTACATGTTTACGTGAAGCTATTTCAGGAACTACTCCCCCATATTTTTGATGAATGCTAATCTGGGAAGCCACTACATTCGAAATAATCTTTTTCCCATCTTCTACAATAGCAGCCGCTGTTTCGTCACAAGAAGTTTCAATTCCCAATATTAAATCTGACATAATATTTTTTCCCTTCTGCACAGAACATACTAATTTACTAATTGGCCGATTCACCAATTATTTCCGGTCTTCCGGTCTACCAGTCAATATTAGTTAGCCAGTTAGCTAAATTAAAAGCGTATCTCGTATCTCGTGAATAGTATCTCGTGAAGAATTAATTATATAGTTACCTAGTTAAAGGTTTTGATTTTAACTGGTAGACAGGTTAGCTGGGTAACCAAGCAACTAAATAAACTTGCAACCTGAAGCCCGACACTATTAATTCGTTACTCATCACTTATCACTGCATTTTATTCTGGCTTCTGGTCATTGAATTCTTAATTCTATTTTTTTTCTTCACTATATACTACATACTATATACTGCTTCATGATATACTGATTCTTCTAAATGAATTTCTTTTCCATAACTAAGGCATCTTCTCTTTCTTCTTGATAATAATTTCTCAAAACCCTCATCACTTTATAGCCATATTTTCTGTACATATCTTGGGCAATACAATTTGATCTTCTTACCTCTAAAGATATTTTCTTAATTTTATAGATAGTAGCTATTTTCTCAATAAACTTCAAAAATTTTTCTCCATAGCCCCTTCTACGTAATTTTTCGGTAATAGCAATATTGGTAATATGGAAACTGCTTCCTTTGTGCCAAAGACCAAGATAACCTACTACTTCATTATCTTTCTTTAACACGAAATATCTAGCATATCTATTTCGGGTTAATTCGCTAAAAAATAGGTCTTGAGTCCAGGGAAAGGGAAAAGATTGTTTCTCAATCTCCAATACTTTTTTTAAATCATCTATTTCCATAGGTCTGATAACTATTCCGGTAAAACTTTTGTTAATCATGGTCAATCACTTATATTTTTTCTCCCAAATAATTTCAGCCTCAGACTTCCTCAGATAAAAAGGAGAAAGCGTAGAGATATTATCTTCTTCCCCTTTTTTAAGCTTATTTAAACCTAAAAAAGCAATACTAGTAGCCACCGGTAAATTTAATTGTGAATCGATAAACAAAGCATCTTTACCTATTTTTTCCTTAATAATATCTCGATATTTTTTTATTCCATCTCCTGAGAAGATTATCTTTTCTTTTAAGGGAGAGAGCCGGGCAAGCAGACTTTGAATATCTTCACATTTATAATCCATAACCCTATGCAAGTTAACCCCTCCCCGAAATACCACATCATATATTTCATCTTTCTTAGATTCTAAAACAGGACATATTAAATAGGGAATTTCTTTTAAGGGAAATGTCATGGCATCTAGGGTAGGAATTCCCAATAAAGGCAATGAACGAGCGTAACATAGCCCCTTTGCTACACATAAGCCAATGCGGAGTCCGGTAAAAGAACCTGGACCTATAGAAACAGCAATACCATTAATTTCTTCAATTTTTAAGTCTATCGTTTTTAATAAGTTTTTTATAGCGGGTACTAAAATGGAAGAATGTTTCTTCTTTAAACCACTAATAGTATACTCTATAAGAATGTCCTCATCTTCAATTAAACCTAAATTGCAAAATTTAGTCGAAGTATCAATCCCTAATATTTTCAATTCTGCTTAGCTCCTCTAAAAAATTATTAAATCTATCCCCTTGAGGAATAAAAGAAATTGTTCTTTGATAGCGATCTTTAAATTTGATATCGATCTTTAAGTGTTCTTTAGGTAAAAACTGTTCAATCTTCTCAGCCCACTCAATAACTGTCAATCCTTCTCCGTAAAAATATTCCTTATAACTCAATTCTAAAATTTCTTCCGCATTATTAAGTCGGAACAGGTCAAAATGAAAGATGGGAATTTTACCTTGATATTCATTTATAATAGTAAAAGAAGGGCTGGTGACATAATCTTTTACTTCTAACCCCCGAGATATTCCTTGAATGAAACAGGTTTTACCTGCACCCAGTTCACCGTAAAAAGCTAATAAATCTCCCAGTTTAGCTAATTTACCTACTTCTTTCCCTAAATTTTTCGTTTCTTCAGGACTTTTAGTAATGATAGTTAAATTCATTTTAAGCTATTCTCCAATTAACCAATTAAATTAGTCGTTAGTGAATAGTTCGTTAGTATATAGCTTAGCGTGTATAGTATATAGTATCGAGTATCCAGTATCGAGTTAAGAAAATCATAATGCAAAACTCTTAACTAGTAGTTAGTATATAGTCATTGAGAGCTCTGATTTATCAGAGCGTAGCAATCTCGACTTGAGATTGCTTCTCCTACTTTCGCAGGGGCAGGCTTGTTTTACTCCTCCTAATAACGCTTTATTTTTTATAGATTCCCACTTCCTGCTTTCGTAGAGCCTACCTCCCTTTTCATTCTGAATTCTTTACGAAATACGATTCACGAGATACGAGATACGAATTAGGCTTCTGGTTCCTGACTTATATTTTCTTCACTATATACTATATACTCAATACTCGATACTAATTATCCTATACGCTATAGCAATCTTTCCCCAAACATGCTTTTTATTTTATAAGGTCTTCCATCCTTAATAAATAATTTAGGTACTCGTTTTTTATCGGGCATATGTACAACCTCATAATTAATGGTTTTAATCTTATCAGCTATTTCTTCTACAGTTATTTCTTCCTGTCCCTGTCTTCCCCAAAGTACCACTTCGTCACCTATTTTCACTTGAGGAAGATTGGTAACATCTATCATGGTTTGATCCATACATATCCGACCGATTATAAGAAAACGCCTTCCTCTCACTAAAACCTCTCCTTGATTAGAAAGAAGCCGGTTGTAACCATCAGCATAACCAACTGGCAAGGAAGCAACTTTTGTTCTTCTTTTGGTAGTATAGGTTCGGCCATAGCTGATACATTCTCCCGCGGGTAATTCTTTTAAAAAAATTATCCGCGTTTTAAAACTATGAGCCGGAATCAATTTTACGGTTTTCTGTACCCCTGTAGAGGGGTATAGTCCGTATACAGAGATTCCCGGTCTTAACAAATCTAACCACATATGTGGTAAATCAAGAAGGGTAGCACTATTTCCTACATGTTTTACCGGAATTTTTATTCCCTCTTTTTCTAAAATATTTAAGACTTCCATAAATTTTTTAAATTGTGCTTCAGTATAAGCCTTGTCTTTCTCGTCCGCCACTGAAAAATGCGTAAAAATTCCCTCTATTTCTATATTTTTCAAAACCTTTACTTTTTTAATAAAATTTAAAACATGGTTAGGAAAAATTCCAATTCTTCCCATACCGGTATCCACTTTAATATGCACCTTTACCGTCTTGTCTTCTTTAACTGCAAACTTAGAAAGCTTTTCCATTGTTTCATACTTACACACTGTAGGAGTTATATTATATGATACCAGCAATTCTACTTGTTGTTCTAAAGTTAAACCAAGGACTAAAATGGGAACAGCAATACCGGCTTTGCGGAGAAAAATGCCTTCTTCTAAACGAGCGACCGCCAATCTGCTGACTCCATTTTTTAAAAATACTAAAGATGTCTCCAAAACATCATGCCCATAAGCATTGCCTTTTACTACCGCCATTAACTCTTTTTTTTCACCTATTAATTTTTTAATATTTCTTACATTTTGGGCAATTGCATCAAGATCTATTTCTATCCAGGTAGATCCTAATAACTTTTTCATAGTTTAATTTTCCCTTCTTTTATATCGTATATCGTATATCGCATTTCGTATATCGTATGTCGTATATCGTATATCGAATTTGGTTAGTTGGTTTGCTGGTTAATTGGTTTAATATTAATTCATCAACTAAGCCACTAATTAACTAATTCTTTAGGCTAATTGCTAAAAGTTATATGCTAAAAAAAACAAGATACGATTAATGAAATATAAGATTTAAATTAGAATTCTGTCCCTCGTTTTTCATCTTCTTTCTTCTTCACTATATACTAAATACTATATACGATATACGATATACTATCTTTATTTATTCTAAACTCAAAAAAGCCTGAGGTACTTGAGATAAGATATCACCGGCTATCATACCTCTTTCTCCTTTGATGTCTCGGGCTAAATCACCGGCCAGACTATGGATGTAAACTCCGGCTATTGCTGCCGAAAAACTATCGGCCCCTTGAGCTATCAAACTGCAAATTATTCCAGTAAGAACATCCCCCGAACCTCCGGTAGCCATTCCCGAATTATCACCAACATTGATATAGGCTTCTCCTTCTTTATTAGCCACAATTGTTCTAGCTCCCTTTAAAACTACCACAATCCCAAATTTTTGAGCAATTTCTCTGGTAATATCTAATTGATTATTTAAAATATAATCTATATCCTTATTTATTAGTTGAGCTATTTCCCCAGGATGGGGAGTAATTACCAGAGGAGTTTTAGTCTTTTTCAATATGGCAGGATCCTCACTTAAGGCATATATTGCATCGGCATCAACAACCAAAGGGATATTAGACTTTTCTATAATTTTTCTTACCAATCTTTGAGTCTCCGCTTGTCGGGAAATACCAGGGCCTATCCCTAATACGGAATAATTTTTCATTAATTTTGAAATTGTTTCCTCTGCTTCTTCTCCTAAAGACTGTTTTACCGTTTCGGCAAGAGGAAGGGTCATAACTTCGGTTAATTTTATTTCCATTATTTGATTCAAACTTCGAGGAATTCCTAATACCACAATGCCTGTTCCACTTCTCATAGCTGCTTCGCTGGCTAAATATGCTGCTCCGGTCATGCCAACCGAACCAGCTAAGATTAAGACTTTGCCGAAAGAGCCTTTGTGAGAATAAGTTGCACGAAACGGTAGAAGTGATTTGACTATCTCTTTGGTTACCATATTAGTTTTTATTTTATTATTTTTTAAAAGATAAGAAGGTATGCCAATGTCTTCAACTTTTACCTTTCCTGCAAAGCTTGCTCCAGGAAAAAGCAGTAAACCAATTTTTGGCAGTGCTAAAGTAATAGTATGAGTTGCTTTGATGCACGGTCCTTCAATCTTTCCTGAATCTGCATTTAAACCAGAAGGAACATCAATTGCAACTACTTCCTTGTTAGCCACATTAATCAAATTTATTATCTCAGCTTTTAAGTCAGTCACCCTTCCTTGTAATCCGGTTCCTAACATAGCATCAATAATCAAATCAGAATTTTGTATGGCTTTTTGTATCTCTTCGAGTTTTACTATTTCTACTTCGATTAATTCGACTCCCATTTTATCAATTATATTTAAATTTTCTCCTACCTCATCTTTAATTTTATGAAAAGGAGCCAGGAGAAATACTTTTACTTTCACTCCATAATCATAAAGATGACGGGCAACTACAAAACCATCTCCACCATTATTGCCCGATCCAGCAAAGATGATAATCTTTTTTAATCTTAAGTCAGAATAAATATCTTTCAGGCTTTGAAATACTCTTAATCCAGCATTTTCCATTAAAGTAAGACCAGATATTTTATTTTCCTCTATTGCTTTGCGATCAATTTCTCTCATTTGCCGACTGGTAACTACCTTCATAAGATAACTCCCATTAAATTAATCGTTAGTATGATATCGTATCACGAATCGCATATCGAGTATCGCGCTAAGAAGATCAGAATTCAGGAATGGAGACACGATATATCATATTCAAAGAATAACAGCCTAGCCAGTTAACCAACTAACCAGGTAACCGTTAAACTAGCTAACCGGAACCATATTGATTTTCATTATCAAACAGACTCTCCAGTATTACTTGGGCAATAGCACATTCTTTAGCGTGAGAAATGCTAATAAAATATTTGCTAACTCCTTTTGCAAAAGCAATATTTTTCAATTTTCCAGATGTATTTATAATAGGTTGACCAAGCTCGTTATTGGTTACTTCAATTTCTTTCCAGTTAGCCTCTCTTAATCCTAATCCCAATGCTTTTAATAGTGCTTCTTTGGCAGCAAATTTTCCAGCATAAGATTGATATTTGTTGCCCTTCTTTTTTTCACAATATTCTTTCTCCAGGGAGGTAAATATCCTGAAAATAAAATTATCTCCCCACTTTTTAATTATTTTTTCTATTCTTTCTATTTTGACTAAATCTATTCCACAACCTATAATCAATAATATTATTCCTTTTTCTTACTACTTTTTAGCTGTAAATGAATAAGTATTTTTAAAACTCTCTATAATAAAAATTACCCTCTTTTATCTTTCCTTTTAGCCATTTTAATAAATATTTTTTAAGTATGTTTCTGCTAACGGGCATTAAAAGAATAAAACCTAATATATCTGTAACAAAACCGGGAGTAAGAAGTAATATCCCTCCGGCCAGGATAATTGCTCCCTGAATTAAGCTGTCCCCTGGCATGATCCCCTCATTTAAATCATTCTGAATCTTCCTTAAAATCATAAACCCTTGACTTTTTACCAGGTATGCTCCAATAAACCCGGTTAAGACGATTACACCAATTGTGGTTAGACTCCCTATCTTCTTCCCCACTTCAATTAGAATATACAGTTCTGTTACTGGAATTATTACAAATAGTATTAATAGTTTAGTAAAAAACATTGTTTGCTCCCATTCATTATCAATTTGATTATTTTAAGAAAGTCCGGTAATTAACCTTATTAAATACTAAAATCTTACTTAGGTAAATCCATTGCTCTTCAATCCAATATATCTGATTTATATAATGTCTAAAATAAAAATCAAGGACGCATATATTCCTCTACTTCTTTCTGCATCTCCTTAGATACAACTATAAATTTCCCCTTTGCCTCGGTAAATAAAGTGCCATCTTCCGAACGAGCTTCCGCTTGAGCCTCAATCATTCTGCCTAAATCTTTGGTCATCTGTGCGGTAAAGATAATTTTTTCACCTACCAGGGCTTTTTTTCTGTATTTGATGTTTATTTCTACGGTCATAGTCATAACATCCTTAGTTATGACTGCAGTTCTGCCCATTATCTCATCTAAAATAGAAAATAATATTCCTCCGTGAACAATTCCTTTAAAGCCTTGATGTTTTGATTCGGGAATAAACTCCGCTTTAACTTTATCCTGGTCTCTAAAAAAAACAATGTTTAGACCGATAGGATTGCCTTTTCCACAGACAAAACAGTTCGCATATCCTGGTAAAGCTTGCAAAAGTAAAACCTCCCTGCATTAATTAGTCGCTAGTGAATAGTCGTTAGTGTATCGTTTGCGTATCGAGTATCGCATTAAGAAGATTAGAATTTAGAAATGGAGACACGACACGCCGTGTCTCTACAATGATCTGATATTAATTCTTTAACCAACTAACCAGGTAACCATCTTCACTATATACTATATACTCGATACTATATACTAATTTCTGACTATTTCTTTTATCGCCTTTATAGTGGCATAAATATCATCTTCACTAATTCCATAATGAGTAACCAAACGAACTTTGGTAGGTGGTCGCGGTGAACCTAATATATTATACTCTGCCAACTTAGGCAAAAACTGGTAAGTATCCATACCAGGTTTATAAAGGTCAAAATAGACCATATTAGTCTGAATTGTCTCTAAATCAACTTTTATTCCACTTATACCAGACAAACCCTCTCCTAATATTCGTGCATTTTTATGGTCTTCTCCTAATCTTTCTACCATATTTTCAATGGCAATTATCCCAGCTGCTGCCAAAATACCTGCTTGCCTCATCCCTCCACCCAGTATCTTTCTATTTTTACGCGCTCTTTGAATAAATTCCTTTGAACCGGTTAAAATCGAACCTACAGGAGCGCTAAGACCTTTGGACAGACAGAACATTACTGAGTCAACATCTTTAGCGAGGAGAATGGGTTCGATATCTAAAGCTATAGCAGCATTAAATATCCGAGCTCCGTCTAAATGAACAGCAATATTTCGTTGATGAGCTAACTGACAGATTTCCCCGGTTAATTTAGGCGGGATAATTGTTCCACCTGCCCGATTATGAGTATTTTCTAAACAGATTAAAGTCGTCTTGGGGTAATGAAGATTTTCATCCCTCAATGCCATCTTAATATCCTGAGTATCAGGAATTCCTTTATCCCCTACAATCAACCGTGGTATCACTCCCGCTACTGCCGACATACCGCCTACCTCGTAATAATAAATATGGGAGTCTATCTCTAAAATTACTTCATCTCCTCTTTGGCAGTGAGTCAATAGCGCAATAAGATTACCCATAGTGCCACTGGGTACAAATAACGCTGCCTCTTTCCCCAGTTTTTTAGCAGCCAATTCTTCCAGTTGATTAACTGTAGGATCTTCTTGGTAAACATCATCCCCAACATTAGCATTTTTCATTGCCTCTCTCATCTCATTCGTAGGCAAAGTAACTGTATCACTTCTTAAATCAATTTTTTTTAACTGATAATTACTAATAATCTCCACCTCCAGCATATAAATTAAAGAATTTAAAGCTTTTTTCTTATATTGTATTTCGCATTTAATATTAGATACATTATAGTGTGTAGCTGATACATTTAGTTAGGTAGTTAGTTGGTTATTTGGTTTGCCAGTTACACAGCTTTTGTGGGTAAGTTGTGTAATGTGTAATATGTGACAAGTAATCTGTTTTTGTAAACTTTAAAATATAAGCTCATTGCTCATTACATATTACTCATTACTGTATTTCTACACGCTAGCAATTAATAAATCATCAAATATCTATCCAATTCCCACTGGTGAACTTGAATTCGATAGTCTTCCCATTCTTCTCTCTTGGCCTCGATATAATTTTTTAAAATATGATTGGTTAAAGCAGATTTTACTACTTCGTCCTTATCTAATTCTAGTAAAGCTTCTTCCAAGGTAGAAGGTAAACTTTCAATACCCAAAGATTTTTTCTCCTCTTTACTCATAGTATAAATATTTTGACTTACCGGCTCTCCTGGATTAATCTGGTTCTTAATTCCATCTATTCCTGCTTTTAGAATTACTGCAAAAGCTAAATAAGGATTACAGGATGGATCAGGACTTCTCAGCTCAGCTCTGGCACCTTCTCCTCTAGCTGCAGGTACTCTGATTAAAGGGCTGCGATTTCTCTCTGACCAGGCAATATAAACCGGCGCTTCGTAACCAGGAGTTAACCTCTTATAAGAATTTACCAAAGGATTGGTAATAGCGGTAAAACCTTTGGCATGTCTTAATAATCCACCTATAAAATATAAGGCTTCTTTGCTCAGTTCACATTTTCCCTTGGGGTCATAAAAGACATTCTTACCATTTTTAAATAGTGAAATATGAGTGTGCATACCAGAACCATTTATTCCGAAAACAGGCTTGGGCATAAAGGTAACATGTAAATTATGTTTTAGAGCTATGGTTTTACCGGTGAGTTTTAAAGTCATTATTCTATCGGCAGCAGTGAGAGCATCGCAATACCTGAAATCAATCTCATGCTGACCGGGAGCAACTTCGTGATGTGAGGCTTCAATCTCAAAACCTAATTTTTCTAAAACAATTACCATATCTCTTCTCGCTTCTTCCCCTAAATCAACGGGTAAAAGGTCGAAATACCCTCCTCGATCATGAGTCTTGGTAGTCGCCTCTCCTTCCTCATTTCTAAAAAATAAAAAAAATTCTACTTCTGGTCCAAAATTGGTAGAATATCCCATCTCTTCCACTTCTTCCAATACTTTCTTTAAATTATTCCTGGGACAACCATCAAAGGGTGAACCATCAGGATTATAAACATCACAGGTAATTCGGGCTACATCTTTATCTTCTTCCCAGGGATTTATCGTGAAGGTGGAGTAATCTGGTTTTAAAAACATATCTGATTCTTCAATCCGCACAAAACCTTGGATAGAAGAGCCGTCGAACATAATCTCCCCATTAAGGGCTTTTTTTAGTTCTCTTACCGGAATTTCTACATTCTTAGGCATTCCTAAAATATCGGTAAATCTCAATCTTATAAATTTTATATTTAGCTCTTTAGCCTTATTTAAAATCATTTCTTTGGTCATTTTTTCCATTTATAGCTTCCTCCTTAAATTTTTTCTTAAATATATTTTTACAATTATACTCTTTATCTAATAATTTTACAAAATAGATTATTATTCGTATTACGTATCGAATATCCTGTACTTCGTAAAGAAAAAGAAAAGATTCAGAAAAAAATAATATAGAAAAAGCAAGAAAATTACTATTCCTTTCTTTATCTTATTGTCCTATCAAAGTTTACATGAGCAATTATCAATAAAATACTATTCTTTCCTGTTTTTATTCCACAGTAACGCTTTTAGCTAAATTTCTCGGTTTATCTACATCGCATCCCAATCTGTCAGCAATATGGTAGGCAAATAATTGTAAAGGTATAACCGATAGGATAGGATATAGTATATCCGAAGTTTTAGGGATATAAAATACTTTATCTACTATATTGATAATTTCTTTATCACCTTCTGTAGCAATGGCTAATACCAGGGTATCTCGAGCTTTAACTTCCTTTACATTATTAATCACTTTAGTATAAACCTTATCCTGGGGTACGATTACCACTACCGGGAAAGTCTTATCCAAAAGAGCAATAGGGCCGTGTTTCATTTCTCCTGCTGCATAGCCTTCAGCGTGAATATAAGAAATCTCTTTAAGTTTTAAAGCCCCCTCTAAAGCAATAGGGTAATTAATTCCCCGCCCCAGATAAAGAAAATTATGAAATTTATAAAATTCTTCACTTAATTTAACAATCTCTGGGTCTTTAAGTAAAATAATCTCAACCATTTGAGGAATCTTTATTAACTCTGAAATTATTTTATTAATCTCCAACGAATCAAGAGTCTCCCTCACTTGAGCAAAATAGAGAGATAGTATATAAAGGCACATTAGCTGGCCGAGAAAAGCTTTTGTGGTAGCCACACCTATTTCCGGACCCGCCTTAATATACATTACACTATCTGCTTCCCGACTGATAGTGCTTCCCCTTACATTGTTAAGAGCCAATATGTGAGAACCAGTTTCCCGGCAAGCTCTTAAAGCAGCAATGGTATCCGTAGTTTCTCCTGATTGCGATATCAGAATAGCTAAATCTTTTTTACCCAGTAATATTTTTCTGTATCTAAATTCAGAACTATAATCCACCTCTACCGGAATACCGGTTAACTCTTCAAAAATATATTTACCTGCTAAAGCTGTATAATAAGAAGACCCGCAAGCCAAAATAGATATCCTTTCTATTTCTTTAATTTTATCTAAAGGAAGAGATAGATTGTCAAGTTCCAGTGTTTTTGTAGACAGATTAATTCTACCTTCTAAATTATTACGGATTACCATAGTTTCTTGAAAAATTTCTTTTAGCATAAAATGTTTATATCCACTCTTTTCTGTCATCTCTTCATCCCAATCAATATTTACTACTTCTTTATGTAAAATTTTACCTTCGGAATTGATTATCTCTACTCCATCTTTAGTTATAGTAGCAATTTCTTTTTCTTCCAAAAAGATTACCCTATTGGTATAACTAAGTAAAGTGGGGATATCAGAAGCTAAAAACATTTCTCCTTCTCCTATTCCGATAATTAAGGGGCTCCCGCAACGTGAAGCGACAATTTTTCCCGGATCACGAGTAGAAATAACTCCGATAGCGTAAGAACCCTCTATTCCTTTTATGGATTCCTTTACTGCCAAAGTTAAATCATTCAGATAATTACTTTCTATTAAATGGGGAAGAACCTCAGTATCTGTTTCAGATATAAAGTTGTGCCCTTCCGAAATTAATCTTTCTCTTAAAGACATATAGTTCTCTATAATACCATTATGCACTACTACTATCTCCGAATTACATCCATCATGAGGATGCGCATTTATATTGTTAGGTTTCCCGTGAGTAGCCCATCTGGTATGTCCTACTCCTATATTACCCTTTGGGGCACCTTTTTCTAATAATTTTTCTAATTTGGCTACCCTCCCTTTACATTTTACTATTTTAATTTTATTATCTTTCAATGCAGCGATACCTGCAGAATCATATCCCCGATATTCTAATTTCTTTAATCCATCTAACAAAATAGGTACTGCTTCTTTTGAACCAATATATCCAATTATTCCACACATTTTTTAATCCTTTCTTAAATTAAATATTTGCTTTTTAAAAATAAATACCCTATTACCAATCCATTTAGAAAGATAATAGGGTTTTCCACTGTTTCTGCTTCTACAATAAATACCTTAGTATCTAAGAATTTTTTTTAAGCAATTGTATTATATACAAAGCTAAAACTTTAGGTTTAAAGCGAAAAAATTAAAAACTATCATTCAGAATTTAAAACTTTTTTCATAATTTTTAGTTTTGAGTTTTTTGTTTTATATTTTGCACTTTTGGCTTTGCGTTATCCTTTAAAAAAAACTGTCTATGCTAGAATAGAAAAACCTTTGTAAGAATACTTAAGCATGGATTTATTTTGCCATAAAAACCTTTTTGTGCTTGCACTTACCTGCAAGTTTTGTAGGTTTTCTAAAGATCTGGCAAACCCAGGAGCATCCGCCGAATTTTCGATAAACTCCTTCCTCGTCAACTTACCCTATCAAAACGCTTAGTCATTTATATTGAGTAAGCTCTGGCGCTTATATTCATTTTTCTAAATATGTATTTCTTTTATCACCTCCTTTTACAGTTAGTTAGCTGATTAGATAGTTACCTGGTTTAACGTTAATTTATCAATTAACCAACTAACTAAATACGCTATACGCTAGACTGCGATATACGCAATACGATATACGATATACTTTTTAAATATCTTCCTTTTCAATCACCTCTCTTAGATCCTGTGATATTTTCTCTAAATTATTTTTATCTTCGCCTTCTAATAATATCCTAATTAATGGTTCGGTACCAGAAGCTCGAACAAAAATTCTACCTTTTCCGTCAAGTTCCTCTTCTATTTCTTTAATAAATTTTTTTATACAAACATTTTTAAAGAATTGTTCTTTATCTTTAACCTCACAATTCAAAATAATCTGAGGATATTTCTCCATTACTGAAGCCAAATTAGATAGGGATTTTTCTTCTTCCCAAAGAACCTTCATAAGTTGTAGAGAAGTCAACAATCCATCCCCGGTAGTACTATATTGCGAAAAAATAATATGACCTGACTGTTCCCCTCCCAATACTGTCTTAACTTTCTTCATCATTTCCAACACATAACGGTCACCGATATTAGTTCTTATCACTTTTCCTCCTGCTTTTTCTACAGCCCTATCAAGGCCAATATTACTCATTAAGGTAGTTACTACTGTTTTATTAGGCAACTGGGTTTTCTTGATAAGATTTAAAGCACAAATTGCCATTATTTGATCTCCATCTACAATGTTTCCCTTTTCATCTACAGCAATAACCCTATCCGCATCCCCATCATAAGAAAAACCTAAATCTGCTTTTTGTCTTAAAACTTCTTTTCTCAAAGAAGCAGGATGTACTGAACCACAATTAAAATTTATATTAGTACCGTTGGGTTTATCGTTTATAGCAATCATCTCGGCTCCTAATTCTGCAAAAACACGGGGGGCAATTATAAAAGAAGCACCATTGGCACAATCTAAAACGATTTTATATCTCTTAAGTGTAAATTTTGGGGGAAGGGTATTTTTTATGTAATCAATATATCTTTCTATTGCTCCAGCTAATTCTTTTACCCTGCCAATATTTTTCTTGGTAGGCCATTCATCCCTTGAATGATTTTCAAAATATATTCTCTCTATCTCTTCTTCTTCTGAATCAGAAAGCTTAAAACCATCCCCTCTAATATATTTAATGCCATTGTGATCGAAGGGATTATGTGAGGCAGAAATAACTATACCGCAATTAGCATGGTAAGCTCTGGTTAGGTAAGCCACTACGGGGGTGGGTACTATTCCCACTCTTAGGACATCTACACCTGCTGAACATATTCCTGCTATTAAAGCAGCTTCTAACATATCCCCCGAAATTCTAGTATCTTTACCAATTAATATCCCAGGATTAGCTTCGTCTTTAAATAAATATGCCCCGGTTCTTCCTATATGAAAGGCCACATCAGCAGTTATAGGCTCTTTATTAGCAATTCCTCTTATCCCATCAGTTCCAAATAATTTTTTCATAAACTACCTCGATATTAATTCCCCAATTCCCCAATACACCAATTAGTAAATCGGATAATTGGTAAATTGGTGAATTATAAATCCTATTTATTAATCAACACCGATACTTCTTCTGGCTCAACTTTAATTAAAGAAATTCCTTCGGGAAGATCTGTTTGAACTTTTACTTTCTGTTCTACTCTAAAATTATCCGTAAATTCCACAAAGGCTTTTATATTTTCTGTTTTTAATTTATCGATTAAAACATTTTTCCCTTCAACAGTTATATCAACTACCGCTGGTTCTATTTTACAAGATATAAAGGGAGATAAATTCTGAGGTACAACTGAAATATTTTTTAGGATTTTCTGGATTATGGCTTCCTTAACTTGTATGGTTACCTCTATTAGTTCAACCTCACCCTCCACTATATTTAATCCTTCTTCTAAGGCAGGTGGGACTTTCACTGAAAGAGTCTTTGTAATTCCACTTACATCAATGGCAATAGTCTCTAAAAATTCAATATTACTTATTTTAGAATAATTACCAAAAATCTTTATATCATCGGGATTAGATAATATTTCAGAAATATAATAACCCGGAGCTGGCTTCCCGATTATTTTTGGTTTTACTATTAATTGCTTTTCGGGATACCCACGAGTTAAAGAAATTGATACTTCCACTATATCTGGTTCAATCTTTACTTCTTTAATTTCATTTCCGTTTACATCAACTGCTTTTAGTGTTAGTTTTCTGCTCAGATCTTCCTTTATTCCGGAAATATCAATAGCACAAATTATCTTTTTTATATTTTCTAATACACTCTGAGCACCAATTATCTTAACCTTAGAAGGATTAAATTGGGGTTCGTCAGTTAAAGAATATCCTTTTTCAGGAACCCCAATTAAACTATATTCAACTTCAATCTCTTTAGTTAAAACTTTTTCAACTTCAACTTTTATTTCTGAAGGAATAATTCTGGTGATCTGTGTACTTTTAGGGGCAGCAACTTCTACCTTTAATTTATATTGACCTTCTTTGCTAATTTCAGAAAAATTTACTATCCCGCTAATCTGATGAGAAGAAATGTTATTTATTATATTTTTGGGACCTTTAATCCCCATGCTTACATTTGTGGGAAACTCTTTTATCACTAAGTCCTCGCTGAGATTATTTTGGATAAGAGATATATCGATAAAATTCTCTACTATGGGGTTCTCTCCGCTTGCTATATACAACCATAGAATAATCGCTAAAAATAAAGAGAGTAATTTGATATCTATATTTTTTAAAAACCAATTTTTTAATTCTTTCATTTTTTATTATCCTCTGTCGGCCAGAAACCAAATTCAGAGATTATCTTAGGTTGATATAAATGCGTTAACATCTTTTTTAATCCCTGAGGCTCCATAGGTCGGGTAATCTTTCCATCTAAAGCAATGGATATATTTCCTGTCTCTTCTGATACTATAATTATCAAAGCATCTGTCTGTTCACTTAAACCTAAAGCTGCTCTATGTCGGGTACCTAAAGATTTACTAATATCCATTCTCTCGCTTAGCGGTAAAATGCAATTCGCCCCTGCAATCTTATTCCCTCTAATAATTATAGCTCCATCGTGTAAAGGAGAGTCGAGCATAAATATAGAATATAATAATTCAGGAGAAAATTCACTATTTAAAATAATACCGGTCTCTAAAATATCTTTTAAACCGACCTCTCTCTCTAAAACCACCAAAGCTCCTTTATGTTTACTGGAAAGCATTGGCATTACCATAACCAATCCATTTATCAATTGTTCAATTTTTTTATCGACTTCCTTATGCAGAAAGGAAGTATTTATAAAAAATCCTCTTTTCCCCATCTTTAATAACCCTCTTCTTATTTCTGGTTGAAATATTATAGGCAGGGCTACAACCATCATAGCCATGGCTCCTTTTAGAAGCCAATTAATAGTTCTAAGACCAAGCTGATCAGCAATAAAAGAAACAATAAAAAGAATAACTAATCCTTTGATTAATTGTACTGCCGGGGTATCTTTGATTAAAAGAATTACGTGATAGGAAATAAAAGCAATGATTAATATGTCTATAAGATCTAAAATGCTGAAAGAGATTGGCACTTGATTCTCCCCTTTTTACTTATTAAAAAAATTAAAAGCCAATAAATTAGTCGCTAGTGAATAGTCGTTAGTTTTAAATACAATTTTCAGTTATCATTATATAGCGAAAAGCTTAAAGCTAAAACGCAAAACCATAATTCAAAACATTTTCGTATATCGTATATCATATTGCGTATTTCGTAAGAAACTTAAATTCTATTTGCTATTTAATATTCTGAATCTTGGTTTCTGAATTCTGGCTTCTATTTTCTTTGCGATATACGATATACAAATTTAATTAACTAACTAACCAGGTAATCAGCTAACTATATAACCAAATGTATGCGCTCTACGCTAAACGCTATACGCTAGTTTGCACGAGATACGATTTCACAAGATATGAGATACGAATTAGGACTTATGGAAAAAAGTAAATTCCTATACCATATAACTATTTTTTAAAGCAATCTTTATATAATTAGGTAATCTTGTATTTATCCAATTAAACAAAAAGTTTTTTCTTATTACAATTATAAAGTTATTTCGTCTTTTAATCAAATCAAATTAGTTGTTATCGAATAGTCGCAAGACAGGCGTTCCCCGTTTTCACGAGGACAAGCCCGCCTGTATATTAATTCATTGCAAGGGCCTATAGGCAATACACCCTTATTTACTAATAACTGTTAATTGAAAACTTTCAACCGGTTCCTTTTATCTAAAAACTATAAACTAAAAACTGTGAACTTGCACCTTATGCCTCGCATCTTGTAACTTGTATTTACACTAAATACTATTCACTATGCACTAACGACTAATCTGACTATATTTATAATAGTAAAGCTAAGATACCTTTTTGAGCATGTAACCTATTTTCTGCTTGATCAATTACTACAGAATGAAGACCATCTATAACTTCATCAGTTATCTCTTCCCCACGATGAGCAGGCAGGCAATGTAATATTATTACATCATCTTTTGCTTTATTTACTAAATCTTGATTTATTTGATAAAGCTTAAACACATCTTTTCTAATTTCACTCTCTTTTTCAAATCCCATGCTGGTCCAAACATCGGTATATATGACATCAGCTCCAACTACAGCTTCTTTTGGATCTTGGATAATTTCTATTCTGCTACCTATTTTTTTAGCATCCTCGTTGGCTAGATTTACAATCTCTTCCTTCGGCTCGTAACCAGGAGGAACGGCTAAAACAATGTCCATCCCTACCTTAACCGCTCCAAATAATAAGGAATGTGCCACATTATTTCCATCGCCAATATAAACTAATTTAAGATTAGACAATCTACCCTTCTTTTCTTTAATCGTTAACAGATCACCTAAAACTTGACAGGGGTGCAAAAGGTTAGACAATCCATTAATAACTGGAACTGATGAATGCTTGGCTAATTCTAATATTATTTCATGACTGAAAGTTCGAGCCATAATTCCGCTTACGTAACGAGATAACACTCGAGCAATGTCTTTAGTTGCTTCTCTTTCTCCTAATTTTATATCACCGGGACCTAAATAAATTGCTTGCCCACCTAATTGAATCATTCCTGCTTCAAAAGATACCCTGGTCCTTAAAGAAGGTTTTTGAAAAATCATTCCTAAAACTTTTCCCTTTAAAAGAGGTTGTTCTTCATGAGAATAATATCTCAATTTTATAATCTCAGCAGTTTCTAATATTTGAGTAACCTCTTCTCTGCTCAAATCATTAATGGATACTAAATTTTTACCTTTCATATCTGTAGCCATTATTTTTTCTCCTTCCTTTTATAGAAATATTTTTTTACATATTTTGAAGTGGTGGCAGAAAGCAATGCGGGATAATTTAATTTAAACCTTACTTCAGCACCAACTTTTAATTCTTCTTTAAAATCAGTAATATCAATAATTAAATGGTCACTACTTGCGCCTACTATTTTTATTCCTTCTTTCAGAGGAATCAAACTATTGAGATAAATGTCCTGTTTCCCTATTGCTAAAATGGCTCTTTTCCTTATTCCTAAATCCCGAAAAACGGGTATCTTCCCAAAAGCATCCCGACCAATCTCTCCTCGGGGCAAAGATGGCTTCTCTTGTGCTTCTATAACTTCTGCAGTTAAAATAAAAGTATCTTGATAGGTGCCTGCTATATTGCGCAATCTTACATCATCTTGACCAAGCATAATACCTACTCCTATCCTTAACTGATTTATTCTATTGGGAATAATGTCATCTTCAACTAATTTTAAAACACTGGTGTTGCCCCCTGAAATTACCTCTAAATTTATATGAAAATTATTTTCAATTTCTTCAGTTAATTCAACCAGTTTGGTTAGGTTTTTCCGAGTAGGCATTACTCCGCTGATACAGCAAAAATTTGCACCAATGCCCATTATTTTTACTCCTGGTAATTTTCTAATTTCGCCTACCATTTGCAAAGCATCATCTGGCATAATTCCTTCTCTTAAGTCCCCTAAGTCTATCATCAGAATTATTCTATGAACAGCCTTTCTCTTTAAAGCTTCCTGTGATAATGATTTAATTACCGAAATTTCTGAGTTTAAACTTATGTCTGCCCAATCTAAAACTCTATCCACTTCACTTAACATAGGAATCCTTATTAACATCGTCTCTACTTTAAGTTTAGATTTTTTCAATCCTTTAAGATTCTCAATTCGAGAATCGCCTAAAATATTTATCCCCCCGTCTATCATGGCTTGACCTACTTTCGTAATAGCACAACATCCTTTAGTTATTCCTACTACTTTAATTCCGTGTTTTAAACAAAGGGCTTTAATATTTTCTGAATTACTTTTTATCTTGTCCAAATAAATATCTAATCGAGGATTTCTTTTCATTGTTTCTTTCCTTAAAAAGGGAAAATAATTATAAAAGGTAAATTAGTCGTTAGTGAATAGTCGTTAGTCGTTAGTTTTAAATACAGTTTTCAGTTATCGGTATACAACTAAAAATTTAAAACGAAAAGCGCAAAACCATAATTCAAAATTTATAATTTCAAAATCTACCAATTAAATTAGTCGTTACTGCATTCCTATGCTAACGACCAGGCAATCCACAAGCAACCAACTAATTCTTGGCGAGATACAATTCACGAGATACGAGATACGATTTTTATGTAGTTTTCAACTAAAAAAACTAAAAAAAAGAGAAAGGCGCCTTACTACTTGGCTAACCTTTCTCTTTTCAATGATGTAAAAATAATTATCTCTTAGAAAATTGGAATCTGGCCCGAGCGCCTTTTTGACCATATTTTTTTCTTTCTTTCATCCTTGCATCCCGAGTTAATAAACCTTCTTTCTTTAAGATTGAGCGCAAAGTAGGATCATATTGCAGAAGGGCTCTAGCAATTCCATGTTGTAGCGCCCCTGCTTGGCCAGTAATGCCCCCTCCTTCTACTTTAGCAAAAACATCTAATTCATTCTTTTTATTTACTAATTCTAAAGGTTTCTCTACTACGGTCGATAAAGATTCTCGTCCAAAATAATTATCTAATGTTCTTTTGTTAATTTTTATACTACCTTTGCCAGGGACTAACCAAACTCTGGCAATTGAGGATTTTCTTCTTCCGGTACCATAACTTTTTGTCTGTGACAAGTATTTAACCTCCTTCTTCGTGCTTAGTTAATTTTTTCTAATTTTTGAGCTTGATGGGGGTGTTCATTCCCCTTGTAAATCTTTAACTTTTTAATCATTGCTCTACCTAATTTTGTATGAGGAATCATGCCTTGGAC